>Ga0207421_10000345_pt1 | contig 59102 bp, 54 predicted proteins | sample SodLakKL_010_SED_4_FD_187542 | JGI IMG/M metagenome (GOLD analysis project Ga0207421, IMG submission 187542) | Alkaline sediment microbial communities from Lake Tanatar, Kulunda Steppe, Russia - 8KL_010_SED (SPAdes) (version 2) | ecosystem: Environmental > Aquatic > Non-marine Saline and...
CGACCTCGAGTCGTTCACCATCGAGGACCTGCAGGCACCAGAGACGGCCACCGTTGGTGACACCATCCTCGTGAACGCCACCATCACCAACCCGAACGAGGAGGAGGCAACCCAGGACGTCGAATTCAGACTCCAGGGTGACCTCGTCGAGTCACAGGAAGTGACACTCGAGGGCGATGAAAGCGACACGGTCGAGTTCGAAATCGACACGACCGATGTCCCCGCCGGTGAGTACGTCCACATGATCCTCACCGACGCATTCGGCGACGTGGCGTTCATCGAACTGCTCGAGGAAGCCGATGACGATGACATGGACGACGACGCAGTCGATGACGAGGACGTCGACGATGAAGAAGCCGACGATGAAGAGATGGACGACGAAGCGGATGACGAGGACGTTGGCGACGACGACAACGACGACGAAGAGGCCCCAGCGATCGCGCCGATCGCGGCACTGAACGTGCTCGGCTTCTTCTAACACGGACCACCGTCGGTCTTTTTTTGCGTCGAGGGAGGCCTCGAGTCCCGAAACCCAGCGAACTGACTAGACGATACCCCGGGCGAGCGCCCCGAGCATCGGCAACCCGAACGCGCTGGCGATCAGCAAATAGGTGACGGGCGCCATCTCGACCACCGGCTGGATCGACCCGCCCAGACTGAACGCGAAGGCACCCAGCACGAAGAGTCCGAAGCCGGCAGCGGCGACGAGTGCCCGCGGAAGCGTTCGAGCGACCAGTCCGACAACCATCCCGCCGAACACGAGCCCAACCCAGTGGAGGGTGCTGGCTGCGAGGCCGACCGTGATGGCGACGGCGAATCCGACCGCCTGCAGTCGTCGAGTGGTCCGCACTCGCGCGAGTGTCGGTTCGACTGGCAGTTGCTCGACCTCATCGGTTCCGGCCCCGTCGCCAGCGGTCCCTCCGTCGGTGACTCCATTTTCGGTCTGTGTCCCCGACTCGGTGGCCTCGCTCCCATCTTGCGTCCTCGGCTCGGTGACTCCGTCCCCGTCCTGCGTTCCGGACCCAGTGGACGCGGAGCCCCCGTCGTCCTCAGGCATCGTCGACCTCCGTGAACGTGACGACGTGGAACGCATCGACTGGGGCAGGCGTCTCGAGGGGCATCGGCTTGTACTCGCCATCGACCCAGCGGCCGAACTGGGTATCGTATTGCTCGTCGAAGTAATCGCCACTATTGCCCCCGGGAACGATACCCCAGGCCTCGCCTCCTGGCTGGGACACCATCCGCCAACTCGCCCCCACCGCGGACTCGACTCGGTAGTTGTTGACGGTTGCACGGGAACCGTCGGCTGCACGCGACTCGTAATTCAGGAACGGCGCCTCGGCCCCGAAGGGGTGGCTGATCGGGCTGGTGGTGTTCCAGTCGCCGTAGCCGTCCCATCCTTCGGCATCGCGTTCCTCGAGGGTGTCCCTGAGCGCTTCGACCATCAGCTCCGCACGGCTTCGCTCGTGGGCCTCGAACACGGGACTGCCGGGCTCGAGTTCCGCCACGATCCAGTCGTTCGGTGCGTACGATTCGTCGAGAGAGGTCCCCTCGAAGAGTGGCTCGAGCACCCATTCGCGGTAGTGCTCGAGCCAGCGGGCAAAGAGCAACGCCCCCGGTTCGTCTCGATCCATGTGCTGGGACCACGACGAGAGGGTCTCGACGGCGTCCTCGAGTGACTCACGACCCTCGTGGGCCGCCTCCGACTGGTCGACCGCCTCGAGCAGGGTCGCCAACAGGTGATCGGCTCGCTCGTCACGGGTGTCGGTCTGTAGGACGCGGTGAAACTCCAGGTCGGTGTCACCGGCCGTCGTCCCCTCGAGCGTGTCGTCGAGGACGTCGTATATGCGTTGGCCCCGATACGGCTCGGCGTAGGCGACACCCAAATAGTGGTCGGGGTCATCGGCCACGCGCTGGTTCGCCGTTGCGAGGACGTCCGGGTTCAGGGCGTGGGGTTTCTCCTCGAAAGGGACGAATCCGGACCAGTCGGAATCGCCATAGGGAGTGTAGCCATCCCACTCACCCTCCCCAGCAGAGCCGTCGAACAGTCGATTCCCATCGACGACCTCGCCGTCGATCCGCCGAATCGGAATCCGTCCCGTGACGACGTAGGCCGTCCCGCCGTCGGCGTCCGCAACCACCAGGTTCTGCGTCGGGGCATCGAACTGCCGGGTCGCCTCGACGGCCGCCTCGACGCCCTCGGCACGTCCGAGGTCGTAGACGGCCTGGATCGTCCGCGTGGCGGTCAATCCCGTCCACGCGACCCCGACCCGTTCGTCCTCCCGCTCGAGTAACGGGCCGTGAACGGTCCGGCGTCTGGTTATCGTTCGGTTCTCGCCACCGGAAACCTCGATTTCGTGCGCCTCGGTCTCGAGCTCTCGCCACTCTTCGCGATACCGATACCGATCCTCGTCGTCGAACTCGTAGGTGTAGCAGTCCAGCACGTCCGCCCCCACGTTAGTGACGCCCCACGCCGTGGTCTGGTTGGCACCGATGATCACGAAGGGGACACCGGGGAAGGTGACGCCACGAACGTCGGTCTCGGGGGTTCGAACCCGCTGTTCGTACCAGATCGGTGGCGTCAGCAACTCGAGGTGGGGGTCGTTGGCCAGAATGGGGGTCCCGGCGTCCGTGTGATCGCCGGAGACGACCCAGCTGTTCGAGCCGACGCCGGGTGTTGATTCGAACGAGGTGAGCCAGTCGGCGAGTGCGGACCTGGCGTCGGTCGACTCGTTCGAGTCGTTCCCGTCGCTCGCGTTCTCCGGGTCACCGTCGGCTCCGTCGGCAGCCACACCACGAACCTCACCCAGCAGTTCGGCGTGGTCATGATCGATCCGCAGAATCGGGACGTCGTGATCCATCCGCTCGGGAAAGAGCCCCTCGAAGACCGGCTCCTCGAGCTGGTCGCGAGCAACGGCCCGTCGAAGCGCCCGAAAGTTTCCCGTGAGCGACCACGTGATCTGCTTTTCCATCAGGAAGCAATCAGTGGGAGTCCAGGGCTTCGGCTCGAATTCGAGCAGTTCGAACTCGAGCGGGAGGGGGTGATCGTCGATAGCCGCGTTCACCCCCTCTGCGTAGGCCTCGACCAGCGGTCCGAGATGGGTCTCACGCACGCCCTCCCACGTGGACCGGGCAGCCTCGGGGAAGTCCATGCGGGCGTGAAACTCGTCGCTCTCGAGGGTGACGTCGCCGACGACTGCCGACAGCTCGCCACGCATCTGCCGGCGCTGCAAATCGAGTTGAAAGAGTCGATCGTAGCCGTGCTGGTAGCCCACGGCGTAGTAGGCCCCCCGCTCGTCCTCCGCCTCGACGTGGGGGACGCCCTCGGCGTCGATGGTGACCGTCGCGGGCCCGTGTGGACTCTCGAGGGAATCCGGGCGTTCACGCCCGGCGGCCCGCCAGGCCGATCCCGACAGCGGAGCGAATTGCTCGAACAGGTCCCCCGCCTCGGAGATTGAGATACCCAGGACGCCCGCCACAATCGTTGCGGCGAGGACGCCCCGTCGGGTGACGTCAGTTTGCACGGCTGACACCATGGGCGGCCCTGGCTTAATGACTTGGGTCCCAGTGTCGGCGGATTATGGGATGAGCAGGCGCAAAACCCCGCGCCCTTCAGGGCGAGGAGGATGTCAATCGGCCAGCCTCACCGATCCTGGGCTCGAAAGCGTTTCCGGGTTGCGCCCGCAGGACGCCCGCTCGGAGTGACTGTCCCGACACTGCACCGGCGAGTACACACCTACCACGAGGTCGGCGCTCGCCAATACGTGACACCACCGGCGCGTGTCAGGTCTCGAAGGGGAGATCGTTCAGGAAATCCGCACTCTGGTAATCCAGGTGATCTAGTCGGGGGCCCAGGAGATCCCTGACGAGGACTACGAGCGGGTTTCGTTCGCCCTCACCGACGAGACCGATTTCGCCGGGCGCGTCCGTAGCGCCGCCACGCTCGTCCCACAGGCCGACGACCACCTTGTCGCGATCGGCGAATATCAATCGACTGAGCCCCGGTGGCTCGGCCGTGTCGTGCAACCAGTCGACCTGCGGTTCCCAGATCGTCGCTTCTGGGAGTGCCTCGAGGAAGAACTCCCGGACGTCCTCCCGCCTGGCACCGGCGTGAAAGGTGACGCCACGGTCGATGGCCCGCTGTGCGTGTGGTAGACACCCCTCGTCGAGGAGGTCTGCGGCGGTGTAGATCAGGAACAGTTCCGATTCGGCCCGGTCGGCGAGTTCCCGACCGTACTCGTAGACACCCTCTCGATCGTCGATGATGCCGACCGAGCACGCTCCGTCCTCATCGTGGAGGCTTCCAGAGATCTCCGACACCAGTTCGTCGATAGCCTCGAATTCCTGCCACCCAGTGGCGAGGCCCGCTAGCGGATGCCGTCGAACGACCGAGCGGTCCTGGTCGTACTCCAGTAGCCCTGCGGCCTCGAGCTGGGGCAGTCGCTTGTGGTGCAATGAAACCTGTTGGCGGACGATGGCCCTCTCGTCGGGGTCCTGCTCCGAGTTGGAGACGATCGCTCGAGCCAGTTCACGGACCGTGAGGGTACCGGACTCCTCGTGGAGTGTTCTGAGGAGCACCCGATTGGTCTCGTTCGCGAGCAGCGCGATGTGGTGCTCGTCCCCAGGTGCGCCCATGCGTGGCTGTACACGAGCCGGAAGGATAAGCGTATGGCAAGCCATCACAGACGGTTGGTTGACAAGCGTGAGCCCCCATTCGTGTGGATACCGTCTCGATGTCCTGGCTATCCGCCGTCCCTGTCCCCGATCGGTGTCACTCGTTTCAGTGGGGCGATAGGCACCGGTCCCGGCATTTCCCGTCCGTCGCTGACCGAACAGAGGCGAAATACCCCCTGGCAGCCCCACGGGACTTTTGGTATGGATCGACACGGTTCGCTACTCGAAGTTATACGAGAAGGGGTCCAGAAGACAACAATTCGATATTGGAAGTGTATTGGTACACATTCTGGAGTAAGCATTCATCTCGCACTCTCGAGTTCAGGGTGGCCGTTCGAGCGAGAATCGGTCGCTGGTCCTCGCGTACCAGGCCCCCGCGAGTCGCCCGACGGCGTCCATCTCGTGAACGTCGATCTTGCCATCCGCCGTGACGCTCTCGGCAAGGAGCACGTATCGAACGTCGCCCAGGACCAGCGTGGAACCGCCAACGTCGAGAAGATCACGGAGCGTACACTCCATGGCGACAGCCGCCGCAGCCACTCGAGGCGGTCTGATGGTCGTCGACGCGGCGCGTTCGAGGTCGGCGTGGTCGTTCCTGTCGGCCATAATAGTTACTTCGTGTTAGCTGGTTAGTTTCCGAACTGCTATAGGTGTTGGCGACCAACGCCGTCCCATGTCCTCCGATTCATCCGTCAGCGAGCGATCCCAGGGGACGGCCGCCGACGGCCTCGAGCACGAATCCGTCTGCCCCGTCGTCGAGTCCATCGACCAGATCGGCTCCCGGTGGCGACTGGCCGTGTTGCACGAACTGTTGGGCGGCGAACACCGGTTCAACGAACTCAAGCGAGCAACCGACGCCAACGCCCGCACCCTCTCGCGGGTGCTCGAGGACCTCGGCGAGATGGGGTTCGTCGAGCGCCGCATGGAGGAAGATGCGCCGATCGCGACCTACTACAGCCTGACTCCCAAGGGACGGTCGCTCGAGCCAGTCTTCGCGGAAATCGAGTGCTGGGCGGGCAGTTGGCTCGAGGATGGTGACGAGGCGTCTGCAGAGTCCGAAGCCTAATCAACTCGTTCCGAGCCCCGGGCTGCTCGGCAGTTCCATCGTCCGTTTCGAGCCATCTCGTCGGTGCCGGGCCGACTCACTCACGTCCCAGCCGGCCTAGTCGACCAGGTCGAACGCCACCGCGAGGTCACCCTCCCAGTAGACGAACCGATAGCGACCGGCGGGCAAGTCGGGACACACCTCGAGCTCGGTGTGACCGGTCTCGAGTTCGTCGGTCGACATCGTCAGTTCCCACTCGAAGCCCTCACCTGGGGGATGGATGATCCCCTCGTCGGTGTACGCCGCGCCGCGCTCGTCGGCGTCGTACACACGAACGTCCTCCCAGCCGGCCTCCGTGTAGACCTCGAGGCCGTATTTGCTGTCGTTTCCAGTGGTCACCTCCCCGTCGGTGACGTTCGTCATTCGAACCGACACCGTCTCGCCGCGCTCGACCGCGAGGCGGTCGACGCGCATGGCGAGGGCAGCCGTCTCGCCCCAGGTGACGTCCGATCGCGACGGCATGCGCTCGGTTCCATCGTCGGGACAGTCGAGCGGTGCTGGCACCGTCGCAGGCTCGTCCTCGGGCCGGACGAACCCCTCCAGATCCTCGGGATCCGGGGACAGGGCGTCCTCGAGTGTGGCCTCGATCGTTGCCGTTTCCTCCCAGCCATCGGTGACCGTGATCGAGGCGGTCTCCGGCAGACGGTCGTCTCCATCCATCTCGATGCGGGCGAGCGCCGAGGGGTAGAGGTGTGCCTGCCCACACGCTTCATCCGCCTCGCTCGTGTCGATCACGGTCGCCTGGCCCACGATGGTGTCGTCTTCGACCGCCAGCTCCTCGATCTCGAGGACGTCGTGACAGAGGTTCGGCCCACCTGACTCGACGAACAGGATCAGCGAGTCATCGAAATCGGTCGCCTCGATGAAGGGGCCGACCACCTCCTCGAGGTGGTCCTCGTCGATGGAATCGACCGGCGTCGCGTGGCCCAGGCGCTCCTCGGAGTCGGCGAGGACGACGTTCCCAACGGTATCTTCTTTCCATTCGGTGTTTCCGCGGGCGGCGAACTGGACGGTCTCGACGGTGAGGGAGAAATCGTCGGCGGGTCCGTCACTGTCTCCAGTCCCGTCGTCGCCACCACCTGGATCGCTATCGTCGGTCTCGTCGAGACAGCCGGCCAGGACCGCCCCTGCACCGAGGGCCCCGCACCGAAGCAAGGTTCGTCTCGTTGGCATGAGCGATCGTACTCGAGGTACCGATAAGTGTCTGTGGGAAGGTGAAACCGCCATTGTACCGACTCCGGTTCCAGTGTGGACACCGACCCGCAGTCGAGTGAGAGAGTCGTCCCAACGGGGCCGGCCCGATCAGTCGCTGGGATCGAGTTCGACCATCTCGAGGGACCGGTCGAGGTGACACACCTCGTGGGGCGGGTCACCCAGGATGTTCCGGATGCGATACTCCTGGTCGAAGTCGACGCCATCGGGTTCACAGAACTCGTGGCTCGGGCACTCGACGTAGGGACAGGGACCGCTCAGACTCGCCTTCGAACCGCTGAACGCCCCCTTCTTCGGGACATTGGCCGTCACCGTCACCGGCTCGACCTCGACCGCACGAACCCCGCTGTCGTGCATCGCACACTCGAGGGTCTGGGCGTTCTCCCGGACGTCTGTCACCCGATAGCGACGATCCGTCTCGAGGTTCAGACATTGGCTCCGGTACGGACAGCCGGCACAGCCGTCGGCCTCCCCACGGTAGACGAATTCCGTCCCAGGGGTGGCCAGGCGTGAGCCGATGAGGGTGACGGTGGACATGTCCACGTGTTCGAACCCCGACTGGTTAAGCCTCACGTCGAGTGACCACGGTGGTGACTCGAGGTCGGTCAGTCTTCGCCCAGAAGCGAGGTCAGTACTGTGGTGGGTGTTACCGGTGGGATTTTTTGGTTGTGGCCGACTGCACTCACGTTCTCGGCAGTACCGATGACGTTCGCCCCGCTGTCGTACTCCAGGGTCCAACAGGGCCACCTGAGCGAGCAAATCAGCGCCCGATTCTGTCACCGCAACCTGGCGATGGCGACCTTACTCGGTGTCGTGAGCGTCACCACCCCAGCTCGTCGGTGTCAGGGTGGGAAACTCGGCGGAAACACCCGACAGACCCCGTCAGGGCTGCCAGTCCATCGGCGTCGTGTTCAACCGATCGGCCCCGTCGGCCGTGACGAGGACCAGATCCTCGAGGCGGACGCCGAACTCGCCCTCGAGGTAGATGCCGGGTTCGACACTGAACACCATGCCCTCCTCGAGGACGCGATCGTTCCCCCCAACGATGTACGGCGGTTCGTGGACCTCGAGACCGACACCGTGACCCGTCCGGTGGACGAACGCATCACCGTAGCCAGCCGCCTCGATGACGTCACGGGCGACCGCATCGACGGATTCGGCCGTGACGCCGGGTTCAACGTGGTCGACAGCTGCCCGCTGGGCGCGTTCGACCACCTCGTGAACCTCGGGGTAACCCGCTGGCGGCTCACCGCCGAAGACGATGGTCCTGGTCTGGTCACCGGGGTACAGCGCCTCCCCGGCCTCGAGGTCCGCCGGGACGGACGCGCCGAAGTCGAGGACGACCGGATCCCCGGACTCGATCACCGTGTCGTCGGGTCGGTGATGGGGGCGGGCCCCGTTGGCCCCGGCCGCGACAATGGTATCGAAGGCCGGCGAGCGTCCACCCTCGCGCTCGAGCAGGCTGTCGATTTCGGCTGCGAGTTCGCGCTCGGTCGTCCCGACGACGCGCTCGCCGCGCTGTCGCAACCGCATCGAGACGCGGTCGGCGAGATCGGCGGCTGCCCTGAGCGTCGATCGTTCCCGAGCGTCCTTGCGCAGGCGCATGGGCTCGAGGACCGTACTGGCCAACCCGTAGCTCGCCGCTGGGGCGATCGATCGGACGTCCTGGGCGAAGGTTGTCCAGAGCCGATCGTCGAGCAGTATGCGGTAATCGTCCCCGTTCGTTGGCCCACCCACATCCGCGATGGTATCCTCGAGGATGGCGACGGGATCGTCACCGTCGTCCCAACAGCGAAAGCGGTCGACGGGTGCCGCCTCGAGTTCGGCCGCGTACATCGCCGGGGCGATGACGGTCGGCGTCCCGCTTGCGGGGATCACGAACAGGAAGTGGCGTTCGGACGGCGATCCGCGCACGCCGGCGAGGTAGGTGAGCGCGGGTCCAGGGCCTAGGATCAAACAGTCGCCGTCGCCGTCCTCGAGCCGGCCTTGGCAGGTCGAGATTCGATCGTCGAATGGATCGGTCATGTCACCGTGTGCGACCGCGAAGTACTCAATGGTGTCGGGTGCGGTCAGCATCGGTCCTGGTGTCGGGTCGCGGGATCGTTGGGCTCGGCCATCGTGATTCCCCGGACTGTCACGAACGATCGGCCGATTTGGGGCGGTAGCGGGCTGTCCGTTTGGCCATGGGTTTTTGCTGCCGGCACCCATAGCTGGGTTGAGAACCAATGGCCTCTTCGACCTCACTCGAGGACGACCTCAACGCCGACGAGCGGCTGCGGACGGCCAAACGCCGATTCGACCGACTGGATCGGGTCATAGCCGACTGGATGGAACGATTGGGAATTCCGACGCTTCGTGTTGGACTCGGGATCGTCTTCATCTGGTTCGGTGGCCTCAAAGTCGTCGGTGGCAGTCCGGCCGCGGAACTGGTGGGCGCGACCGTCTACGTCGTGGATCCAGCGCTCTTCGTCCCGATACTCGGCGTCTGGGAGGTGCTAATCGGGCTCTGTCTCCTCTATCGGCCACTGATTCGACTCGGCATCTTGCTCCTGTTTCTCCAGATGCCGGGGACGTTTCTCCCGATCGTCCTCCTTCCCGAGGTGGTCTTCGTGACCTTCCCGTTCGAACTGACCGTCGAGGGCCAGTACATCATCAAGAACCTCGTCATCATCGGGGCTGCCCTGGTCGTGGGCGGCACGGTCAGGAGACAGCCCCAGGAGTCGGACGGCCGAACAAGGGCGTCGGTCGACGCGCGGCCCCGTCAGGACGGCGAGGGGGCTGAAGCGTCCAGGCGCGAGTCACCTGAGAGTGGTGGAACTGGGTCCAGAACCGCGGATGCAGGTGACCCAGAGACCGAAGAGCGGGACCGCTGAACATCCAGGGAACGGACAGCCTCGGACCTCGGGTTCGAGACGGCCTGATGCACACGGCATAAAACGGCCCTGGGTATGCAGGCGGACAAGGCACCCGTCACCACAGAGACGATACGCACAGTGAATGGATCGAGACACCGCTGGACGATGAGGCATCGGCACGACGACGATGTCGAGGTCTCACGGGTCGCAGTCGCCGACGTCGGTGACAAAACGGCCACAGGTCGGTCATCTCCACCCGAACAATTACGAGCCGATGGCGGCACCCCCTCACCGGTGCCGGCGGACCTGATCGTCGTCTCCAACCGCCAACCGTACCGACACGAACGGGACGACGACGGTACCGTTGTCGTCCGCAAACCGACCGGGGGCCTGACCGCTGGCCTCGACCCCGTCATGCGAACGACCGGTGGCACCTGGGTCGCCTGGGGGGACGGCGACGCCGACCGGGAGGTCACCGACGACGATGGCCGCGTGGCCGTCCCTCCGAACACGGCCGACCAGTACACCCTTCACCGGGTCTGGCTCTCCGAGGCTGCCGTCGAGGGCCACTACACCGGCTACAGCAACCGAGTGCTCTGGCCACTTTGTCACGACCTGCCGGAACACCTCGAGTGTCGCGACGGCGACCGGGAGTGGTATCGGCGAGTCAACCGGGCGTTCGCGGACGCGACGCTCGAGCATGTCGACGCCCACTCGGTCGTCTGGCTCCAGGATTACCATCTGGGCCTGGCGCCAGCGATGATTCGAGACGACGCGCCGACGGGAGCGACCCTCGCCCAGTTCTGGCACATCCCGTGGCCAACGCCGGAAACCTTCGGGACGTGCCCGAACGCCCGCGAACTGCTCGACGGGCTCCTCGGCAACGACGTCCTGGGATTTCATACGGCCGAGGACGTCACCGACTTCCTCGCCTGCGTGAACACGTTTCTCGAGGGGGCGACGGTCGACCACGGCACCCGATCAGCCAGCTATCGCGGGCGAGAGACGCGTGTCGTCGCCACCCCGATGGGGGTCGACGCCGCGGCTCACGCGGCCGAAGCCGAGGCTGGTGACGGTGACTGCTGGCGACGCCTGTGTGACCGCTACGAACTCCCCGGGGACACCCCCATCGTGCTCGGCGTCGACCGCCTCGATTACACGAAGGGGATTCCGGAACGGCTGGCAGCCCTCGAGCGACTCTTCGAGATCCTGCCCGAGTGGCGCGAGTCAGTGACGTTGCTGCAGAAGGCGACGCCGAGCAGGCGGGAGATTCCGGCCTACGCTGCCTTCGGCGAACGGGTCAGGGGCCATGTCGATCGGATCAACGACCGGTTCGGGACCGCCGACTGGACACCGGTCGTCTACACCGAGGACTTCCTGACCGAGTCCGACCTGGCCACCTGCTACCGTCACGCCGACGTCCTCGTGGTGAGCTCACTCGCCGATGGGATGAACCTCGTCGCCCAGGAGTACGTCGCTGCCTCGATCGACGGGGAGGGCGCTCTCGTGCTCAGCGAGGCGGCCGGTGCCGCAGAGGGGCTCGGGTACCCGGCCTACACCGTGGACCCAACGGACACCGACGCCCTCGCCAGTGCCATCATCGACGCCCTGGAGGCACCCCAAGGCGAGCGTCGGTCACGCATGGCCGCGCTCAGGGAGCGGGTGTTCGAACGGGACCTCGAGTGGTGGATGACCGAACAGTTTCGCCACATGGGGGCCGTCGACGAAACGGGAAATGAGACCGAGCCTCGGTCCGACCTGTTCGATCCCGTCTGATCAATGGCAGGGGACCCCGTGCTCGAAACTGATCTTCATGCGGCGATCGCCGCCGGACTGGCGAGTCACGATCACCTGTTGGCCTGCTTCGATTTCGACGGGACGCTTGCACCGATCGTGGACGACCCTGCCCGGGCGAGGGCACTCCAGGCGACCGAGGGGCACCTCGAGGCACTCAGCGGCTCCGACCGCGTCTCGACCGCCGTGGTGAGTGGTCGCGCCCTCAACGACGTGGTCGGTCGGATCGACGGTCTCGACGTCTACGCGGGGAATCACGGTCTCGAACTCAAGCGAAACGGATCGGTGACCGTCCACCCCATTGCCGACAGGCGGGCGAGCCGGATCGATCGCTGTTGTGACCGCCTCACCGATCGCCTCGAGCAGGTCGACGGCTGTCGCCTCGAAAACAAACGACTCACCGCCACCGTGCATTACCGACAGGTGCCGACCCATGCCCTGCCAACGGTCCGGAAGGCCGTCCACGAGGTCGCCGAGACCGTCGGGAACGGCACGCTCCAGGTCACCCGAGGAAAGGCCATCCTCGAGATCGGCCCACGGGTTCACTGGAGCAAGGGTCACGCCGTCTCGCTGTTGCGGGACCGCCACGCCGGCGATCCATTCGTCCTCTTCGTCGGCGACGACGTGACCGACGAATCGGCGTTCAGACGGATCGAACCGGACGGACTGGCCATTGCCGTCGACCGAGGGGCGGACACCGACGCGTCCCACGTCCTGTCCTCACCACGGGCGGTCGAGGAACTCCTCGCCTGGCTCCGTCGCCATCTCGAGGCGACCGCTTTTGTCGATTCGGATCTCAGTCACGCTTGATGCTGACCAAGGATCTGCTCCGGGTATCCAGGGCCGGCGGGGGATACCACCCGCAGTTCGCCACTCGGGAACACCGGCCGATGGCCGCTCGTGTCATCGGCACGTTCCAGGGACACGTCGGCGAACCCCGGGCCACGCTCGAGGCGGCTCTGACCGATCTCGAGAGCGATGCCGCGGACTTCAAACTGGTTCGGGGCTTCGCCGCGCTCCTCGAGCGTCGGGCTACGTTCGAGACCGACGCCCCGATTGACCCGGTACGAATCCGCCGGCAGACGTTCGAGGCCGCGGAGTCGGTTGGGGTGGTGACAGCGGACGAACGCCAGCGGGCGCTCGAAGTGGCCGGGGATCGACTCGCACTGGACGCGGCCAGCGTCGACGGGGCGCTGTTCGCCGATCTCGACGAGCGGCAGGTGCTGGCCGCCGTCGACGTGCCCTGGGACCCGGACGGCTTGCGGGCACAATACAACCTCTCGCTGGCCCAGACGGCACTGTTCGACGCGACCGAGGTCCGCGTGCGATCGTCCGACCCGAAGGCGCTGGTGTCCGCTGTCAAGCGATTACGCCTGCTGTACGAGATCGAGCGAACACCGAGTGGCCGAACGGTGGTCGTCACCGGACCGACGGCGCTCTTCCGAGCGACGCGACGGTACGGCACCCGGTTCGCCCGACTCTTACGAACTGTCGTCAAAGCCGACAGCTGGGACCTCGAGGCCACGATCGACGATCGCGGCACGGAAAGACGAATGCGACTCTCCGATGTGGACCCCGTTCGGGTCCCCGACGCGCCGCCGGTCGCCGAACCGTCCTACGACAGCGGCGTCGAGGCCGACTTCGCGGCCCGATTTTCGGGGCTCGACCTCGAGTGGGACCTGGTCCGGGAGCCCGAACCGCTCGAGACCGGGTCGCGGGTGATGATCCCGGACTTCGCGTTCGACTACCGACACGGCGACTTCCGGCTGTTTTTCGAGATCATGGGCTTCTGGACGCCAGCGTACGTCGAAAAGAAGCTGACACAGCTCGCGGGCCTCGAGGACGTCGACATGCTCGTTGCCGTCGACGAATCCCTCGGTGTGGGCGAGGCAATCGAGGCCCGCGACCACCGAGCGATCCCCTACACCGACTCGGTCCGCGTGAAGGACGTCGTTGCCGTCCTCAGGGAGTACGAGACCGAGTTGATCGCCGATCACACGGCTGCCCTCCCCGAGGAACTCGTGCCGGAGGAGGACGTGATCGACCTCGAAACGCTGGCCCGGCGCCATGGCGTGAGCGAGGCGGCCCTCGAGAGTGGGGCCGTGGCCTTCCCCGAGCACGAACGCGTTGGACGGACGCTCTTGCGACCGGCAATCATGGACCGGGTGGCCTCGGATCTCGAGGCCGGCCAGTCGCTCTCGACGACCGAGCGCGCCCTCGAGCGTTACGGTCTGACGGAGACGAGCGCCGTGCTCTCGCGGCTGGGATATCGCGTCGAGTGGGAGGGGCTGGGCGGGGGTATCCTCCGGTCGCTGGAGGAGTGACAGGGATTGATGACTGGGCCGTCGGTTTTCGGCAGCGACCGGGAGGAAGTACCGAAGCCACGGTTTCGAGACCGACTGGTGGCGAGGAGACTGCCGTGGGCGCGTTTCGCTGGCGATCCCACGAGCATGGAGGGGGCCCATTTCAAGAGTGTGGCCGCTGATGATCACCGCAATGCTGTCCGTGACGACCGGCGTGCTGACAGCGCGCACCCACGCTGACACGTCGACACCGACCTCGGACCAGCGTATGGGCGGTGTGCATCGAGGGGCAGGATAAGCTATCGTCCCAATTGAAACGATTTCCACACCCGCACAGCGAGGCGGCTCAGAACCGGTTCTGCGCCATGGTCTCGTGAGGGCGTGTGCAATGACGTTCAGTGGCTACTATATCATCGAGGCCACGTCGGGCAGCCGTGTGGTTCACTGGATTGCCAGTCACGGCCAGTCGCCAGCCCTCAATCTCGGGGTTCAACATGACCGCAACGCACCGTTCTCTCACCCCGTGAGTTCGTCCAGTTTCTCGAAGTAGCGTTCTCGGGGGACCTGATACAGGCCGCGATAATCGACCTCGCCTGCGGCGAATCGGTCGGCGAGGTCGAGGGTACACTCGAGGGCGGCCGCACGCGTTGGAAACCGGTTGGTCTCGCGAAGGTGAACCTCCGGCTCGAGATAGAGCGTGACGTGCCAGTCCCGCATTGCGTCCTGATCGGCCGGATTGACACCCGGGCGGCGGGATCGACGGCCGTGGGTGAGATAGAGGGTGGGCAGACAGGGGGCGGGGAAGTCAGCAGCGTTGAACACGTCGGGACGGTACGCAAGCACACACCGGCCGTCGTCCTCCGCCGTCCAGACGACCCAGCCGTCGGGGAGGGCGTCGAATTCGCTCATGAAAGCTATAGCCGCTCCAGGCGTTTACACTCTACTATCGGAGCTAGTAAACTACCCCACCCTACTTCGCTCACCGCATACGCGGTTCGCTCGTTGGGGGTAGCGTGGGACCGACGGTCCCGCACGACTTGAGGCCCGGGGGCTCCGCCTCGAGTTTCGTGCGACCGGTTGGGAGGTCGGGGACACGTTTGACCGGCAAAGACGAGAACGGACTGGTGGCCCTTCCATCACTCACCGTCCGGATACGAAGTCACCGCGCGCGAGGATATGGCGGTGGTCACATCGGCCCCCATTTAAGCCGTCGGGCCCGGAATTAGCCGTGTGGTTTGATAACACAGATATATTCGTGACTGTCTCTGCCGGAAATTGCTACTAATAAATATCTTTTGGGGCTACCCTTAAGTGTCTGTGATACACACTCATTAAATACTATCGATTCCGCCCAACGGATCGATTCACTTCGCGCGTGCCCCCCGCGCCCCGTCGACAGCGCCGATGAACCACCCGTCGCATCGCCGGGAGTGGTACAGGTGTACACATGACATGCTCAACGGTTGCCGCCCACCGGTCCCTGCCCTCGATGGGAGTTCGACGAGTTGACCGACCGGCCCCATCACTCGGTGTGGGCCCCGGAGCGACATCGACCACGGTTGCGAATTCGACCCACCCACCAACACATGAATGACGACATCGCCACCCTCGAAACGCTAAGTACCGAATACAAGGCATCGATGCCCGAAGATCTCCGCGAGACCAGCGGGTTCGACTGGTACCTCGAAACGTGCTACCGGGACCCGATGGTGACGCGAAACGCTCACCAGCGAGTCGCTGATATGTTCGACTTCTACGGCACCACCTACGACGAAACCGACGGTGTCGTGGAGTACGAACTGGCGAGCGAGGACCCCCTGGGTGACGGCGAAAATACCTTCTACGGGACCGTCATCCACCAGTCGATTCACGAGTTCGTGAACAAGGTCAAATCCGGCGCCCGGCGACTCGGGCCCGAACGGCGGATCAAACTCCTGCTGGGCCCCGTCGGCTCCGGGAAGTCCCACTTCGACAAGCAGGTTCGCCGGTACTTCGAGGACTACACACTCCGCGAGGAAGGTCGGATGTACACCTTCCGCTGGACGAATCTCGGCGACGTCATCCGTGACCAGGACCCGGCCGACGACACCGTCCGCTCGCCGATGAACCAGGACCCTCTCGTTCTCCTGCCCCTCGAGCAACGACAACGGGTCCTCGACGACCTGAACGAGCGTCTCGACGCCCCGTACACGATTCGCAACGAGCAGAGCCTGGACCCCGAGAGCGAGTTCTACATGGACAAGCTGCTCGCTCACTACGACGATGACCTCCAGCAGGTACTCGAGAACCACGTCGAGATCGTGCGACTCGTCGCCGACGAGAACAAGCGCCAGTGTCTCGAGACGTTCGAACCCAAGGACAAGAAGAACCAGGACGAGACCGAGTTGACGGGCGACGTCAACTACTCGAAGATCGCCATTTACGGCGAGAGTGACCCCCGTGCCTTCGATTACTCCGGGGCGTTCTGTAACGCCAATCGCGGCATTTTCTCCGGCGAAGAACTCCTCAAACTCCAGCGGGAGTTCCTCTATGACTTCCTCCACGCCACCCAGGAGATGACGATCAAGCCCAAGAACAACCCCCGGATCGACATCGACCAGGTGATCGTCGGGCGGACGAACATGCCCGAGTACAAGGATAAAAAGGGCGACGAGAAGATGGAGGCGTTCAACGACCGGACCAAGCGCATCGACTTCCCCTACGTCCTCTCTTACGAACAGGAGTCGATGATCTACCAGAAGATGCTGGCCAACGCCGACGTGCCGGACATCAACGTCGAACCCCACACCCTCGAGATGGCGGGCCTCTTTGGCGTCCTCACCCGTATCGAGGAACCGGACACGGAAACCGTCGACCTCCTCGCGAAGGCCAAAGCCTACAACGGCGAGATCGACGAGGGCGACGACATCGACGTCAAGAAACTTCGCGAGGAGGCCGCCCAGAAGGCCGAAATCGGCGAGGGGATGGTCGGCATCTCCCCGCGATTCATCGGCGACGAAATCGCCGAGGCGATCATGGACTCGAAGCATCGCCAGCGTGGGTTCCTCTCGCCGCTGACGGTGTTCAACTTCTTCGAGGAGAACTTAGAGCATCACGGCTCGATTCCCGAGGAGAACTTCGAGAAGTACTACCGCTACCTCGAGACCGTTCGCGAAGAGTACCGCGAGCGGGCGATCGAGGACGTTCGTCACGCCCTGGCCTACGACGTCGACGAGATCCAGCGTCAGGGCGAGAAGTACATGGACCACGTCATGGCCTACATCGACGACGACACCATCGAGGACTCGCTCACGGGACGTGAACAGGAACCGGACGAGACGTTCCTGCGATCGGTCGAGGAGAAGTTGAACGTGCCGGAGGACCGAAAGAACGACTTCCGGCAGGAAGTCTCGAACTGGGTCTCACGGCGGGCCCGCGTTGGCGACACGTTCAATCCGCAGGACAACGAGCGCCTCCGTCGCGCCCTCGAGCGAAAACTCTGGGAGGATAAGAAACACAACATCAACTTCTCCGCGCTCGTCAGTGCGAGCGACGTCGACGACGACGAACGCAGTGCCTGGATCGACGCGCTCATCGAACAGGGGTACTCCAGCGACGGTGCAAAGGAGGTACTCGAGTTCGCTGGCGCGGAGGTCGCGAAGGCCGAAATCGAGGACTGATGAGAGCAATGCGCGGCTCTACCTACGTCGACGCGGCCGATCGTACGCTCGAGGAGGCTTACGAGGAGCCGATGGACCTCACGGCGTACGTCGACCGCGTCTTCGAGCAGCCCACCACCGCATCGCACGCCTCGAAGTACCTCCTCGAGGCCATCGAGGCGGCGGGCACCCGAACCGTGATCGAGGAAGGGGAAGAAACACAGCGCTACCGCTTCTTTGATGACCCCAGTAACGATGGCGAACACGCCATCCTCGGCAATACAGCCGTCCTGAACGAGTTCGTCGACGACCTCCGGTCGATCGCCGCCGGTCGAGCGAAAGACGAGAAGATCATCTGGTTCGAGGGGCCGACGGCGACGGGGAAGTCCGAACTCAAGCGGTGTCTCGTCAACGGACTCCGTGAGTACTCGAAGACCCCCGAGGGAAGACGATACACCCTCGAGTGGAACATCAACACGGCCGAACCCGACGACCGCGGACTCAGCTACGGCGGAACTCCCAGTTCGAGCGACGACGATCATTGGTACGAGAGTCCCGTCCAGGTCCACCCACTGGCGGTCTTTCCGGATCCGATCCGAAACGATCTGCTCGCGGAACTGAACGAGGCCATCGACGGGCACCTGCCGATCACCGTCGACACCCGACTCGACCCGTTCTCCCGGGAGGCCTACGAGTACCTCGAGGCGGTGTATCGCCAGCACGGCACCGAGGGACTGTTCAGCGCCATCGCTGACGAGCGTCACCTCCGGGTAAAGAACTACGTCGTCGACGTCGGCTCCGGAATCGGCGTCTTGCACGCCGAGGACGACGGGAGCCCGAAAGAGCGCCTGGTCGGCTCTTGGATGCACGGAATGCTCCAGGAACTGGACTCCCGGGGACGGAAGAACCCCCAGGCGTTCAGTTACGACGGTGTCCTCTCGCAGGGCAACGGCGTCCTGACGGTGGTCGAGGATGCCGCCCAGCACGCCGACCTCCTGCAGAAATTGCTCAACATCCCCGACGAGCGCTCGGTGAAACTGGACAAGGGCATCGCGATGGACGTCGACACGCAGATGCTCATCATCTCGAACCCGGACCTCGAGGCCCAGCTCAACCAGCACGCCGACCGGAACGGCATGGACCCGCTGAAGGCGCTCAAGCGCAGACTCGACAAACACCAGTTTGGCTACCTGACGAACCTCAGTCTAGAAACGGAACTGATCAGACGCGAGCTCACGGGCGAGACGACCGTGTGGACCGCAGACCAGTACGAGGAGATCGCCGAAAAGATCCGCGAACCAGTGACGGTGACGATCAAGGATGCCGAAGGGAGGCTTCGAGACCGGGAGTTCGCCCCACACGCCCTCGAGGCGGCGGCCCTCTACGCCGTCGTGACCCGGTTGGACGAGGAGGGGACCCCAGCGGAACTCGACCTCGTGGACAAGGCCCTGATCTACGATCAGGGGTACCTCCAGGAGGGTGACACCCGCCGGGAGAAAGACGAGTTCGATCTCACCGACGACGGGCACGACGGCGATCACGGCATTCCGGTGACCTACACGCGTGATACGCTCGCCAGCCTGTTGCAGACCGACAGGGAGCGTCGTCATCCCGATCTCCCCGTCGAGGACGTGGTGATGCCCCGGGACGTGCTGAACGCGATGGCCGAGGGGCTCACGGACGCCCCCGTCTTCTCGACCGGCGAGCGCTCGGAGTTCGAAAACCGAGTGGTCCCCGTAAAAAACCACATCTACGACCGACAGGAAGGCGACGTCGTCGAAGCCATCATGTACGACAAGCGCGTCGACGAGGCGACCGTCGCAGAGTACGTCGAGCACGTTTACGCCTGGGAGACCGACGAACCGCTGTACAACGATCGGGGCGAGGAGATCGATCCCGACCCGCTGAAGATGAAGTTGTTCGAGATCGATCACCTCGGGCGATTCACGGAAACCGCCTACGAGTCGAACCTCCCCAGAGAGAGCGTGCGGGAATTCCGCCGGGAGAAGGTCATCACGGCACTCAACCGCCACGCCTGGGAGCACCGTGACGAGGACTTCAGCGTCGATCAGGTGGATCTCACGTCGATTCCGGTGATCAAGAACGTCCTCGAGAGCCACGACTGGGACGACGTCAGTCGAACGTTCGAGGACTTCGACCCGCGCCAGTGGGATGACCCACCGAGTGATACCGAAACAGCGCGGGTCAAAGCGGCGACGATCGAGCGACTCGTCGACGAGTTCGGCTACTCCGCCGCGTCGGCCGAGTTGACGAGTCGCCACGTCATGGGACAGGTGAGTTACCGATGGGACTGACGAATACGGAGGATCGAGCATGGGACTGAAAGACGACCTCGAACGATTCCGCGAGGTGGGTGAGAAGCGCCGGGAGGACCTCTCGGAGTTTATCCAGTACGGCGATCTTCGCGGTGACGCGGACGGCATCCAGATCCCCGTCAAGATCGTCTCGCTCCCCTCGTTCGAGTACGACAAACGTGATCAGGGTGGCGTTGGCCAGGGTGACGGTGGGACGCCCGACGTGGGGCAACCGGTCGGGCAGCCCCAGCCCCAGCCCGGCGACGGGGACGGGGACGATGGTGAGGACGGCGAACCCGGTGAGGAAGGTGGTGACCACGAGTACTACGAGATGGACCCCGAGGAGTTCGCCCAGGAACTCGACGAGGAGTTGGGGCTCGATCTCGAGCCGAAGGGTAAACGGGTGATCGAGGAGAAGGAGGGACCGTTCACTGACCTCACCCGTTCGGGGCCCGACAGCACGCTCGACTTCGAGCGAATGTTCAAGGAGGGCCTCAAGCGAAAGCTGGCGATGGACTTTGACGAGGACTTCGTCCGTGAAGTCTGCAAGGTCGAGGGAATCACTCCCCGCGAGGTCTTCGAATGGGCCCGTGGCGAGAATCTTCCCGTGTCGATGGCCTGGATCGAGGAGGCCCACGACGAAGTCGCCGACGACCGCGGTCGCTGGCGTTCCATCGCCGAGGTCGAGGCGAACGTCAAGCGCGAGTCCGTCCACCAGCAGATTCGACGGGAGGGAATCAAACACGTCCCGTTCCGGCGAGAGGACGAGCGCTATCGATACCCGGAGATCATCGAAGAGAAAGAAAAGAACGTCGTCGTGGTGAACATCAGAGACGTCTCCGGTTCGATGCGCGAAAAAAAGCGTGAACTCGTCGAACGGACGTTCACCCCGCTCGACTGGTATCTGACCGGGAAGTACGACAACGCCGAGTTCATCTACATCGCCCACGACGCCGATGCCTGGGCGGTCGAGCGCGAGGAGTTCTTCGGCATTCGCTCGGGTGGGGGTACCCGCATCTCGAGTGCGTACGAACTCGCCGCCGAGTTACTCGAGGAGTACCCCTGGAGTGACTGGAACCGCTACGTGTTCGCTGCCGGCGACTCCGAGAACTCGAGCAACGACACCGAAGAGCACGTGATCCCGATGATGGAGGAGATCGACGCCAACCTCCACGCCTACGTCGAGACCCAGCCGAGCGGAAACGCGATCAACGCGACCCACGCCGAAGAGGTGCAGCGCCACTTCGACGACAGCGATGACGTGGCCGTCGCTTACGTCAACAGTGAAGACGACGTGACCGACGCGATCTACGAAATACTGCGCACGGAATCAGACGGTGAGACCGATGAGTGAATCAGACCGGTTCGAAAAGCAAGCGATCGCCAGCGATCTCGAGGAACCCGTCACCGAGGCGCGAAACCTGGCGAAGAAACTGGGTCTCGAGCCCTACCCCGTGAACTACTGGATCGTCGACTACGACGAGATGAACGAACTCATCGCCTACGGTGGATTCCAGTCACGGTACCCACACTGGCGATGGGGGATGCAGTACGACCGCCAGCAAAAGCAGGGCCAGTACGGCGGTGGGAAGGCGTTCGAGATCGTCAACAACGACAACCCAGCCCACGCCTTCCTCCAGGAGTCGAACACGACTGCCGACCAGAAGGCCGTGATCACCCACGTCGAGGCCCACTCGGATTTCTTCGCGAACAACGAGTGGTTCGGCCTGTTCACCGGGGACAGCAGCGACGCCGCCCAGGTGAACGCCGCCGCCATGCTCGAGCGCCACGCACGGGCCATCGGGGAGTACATGGCCGATCCCGAGATCGACCGCGCTTCAGTCGAGAAGTGGATCGACAACGCCCTCGTCCTCGAGGACACGATCGACCAGCACGCGGTCTTCAGCCGTCGCCTGGACGTCGACGGCCCCACCGAGGAGTTGGACGACGATATTGCCGAGAAACTGGACGAGCTCGGTCTCTCCGAGGAGGTCAAACGGGAGGTGTTCGACGACGAGTGGCTCGCGGGGATCGACGCCGACGACGACCACGTGTCCTTCCCGAGTGAGCCCCAGCCGGACGTCCTCGCGTTCGTGCGGGAACACGGCAAGCAGTACGACCGCGAGGCCGAAACCTCTCGCGAGATGACCGAGTGGCAGCGTGACGTCCTCGACATGATGCGTGCGGAGGCGTACTACTTCGCCGCCCAGAAGATGACCAAGGTAATGAACGAGGGCTGGGCGGCCTACTGGGAGTCGACGATGATGACCGACGAGGGGTTCGCCGGCGCCGACGAGTTCCTGAACTACGCCGATCACATGGCGAAGGTCCTGGCGTCCCCAGGGCTCAATCCCTACAGTCTCGGCATGGCTCTCTGGGAGTACGTGGAGAACAAGACAAACCGGCGAGAGGTCCTCGAGCGACTGCTCCGAGTGGAGGGAATCAACTGGCGCAACCTCACGGACATCGTGGACTTCGACGACGTGCTGAAAACTCTCGAGCCGCCGACCGCACTCGATTCGATCAGCGCCGAGACGCTCGACGATCTCGAGGACCTCCCCGCGGAGTGGATCGACGACGAGGCCCTCGACCGCGCCCAGAGCGGGGAGATCGACGTGAAGCGCTATCCCTGGAAGGTGTTGACGACCGAGGGACTGGCTCGGCGGCACTACTCGCTCGTCAAACCCCAGCACCGGGGATTCCTCTCACGGGTGAGCCAGCGTGACCTCGAGAGGATCGGCCGGTACCTGTTCGACGATGCCCGCTATGGCTCGGTCGAGGACGCGCTTGCGGACGTGGATTTCGCCCGCGGCTGGGATCGGATGGTCGACATCCGCGAGAGTCACAACGACGTGACGTTCCTCGATGCGTTCCTCACACAAGAGTTCATCACCGCGAACGAGTACTTCACCTACGAGTACTCCCACGCCACCGGCCAGTACCACGCCGCGAGCGTCGACGCCGAGGACGTCAAAAAGAAACTGCTCTTGCAGTTCACCAACTTCGGCAAACCCTCGATCGCCGTCTACGATGGCAATTACGACAACGCAAACGAACTGCTTCTGGGTCACCAGTACAACGGCATCATGCTCGATCTCACCCAGGCGAGGGCGACCCTCGAGCGCGTCTTCGAGCTGTGGGGCCGGCCCGTGAACCTGTTGACCATCGTCAAGGAGGTCGACGACCACGACGTCGAGGTGGCCAAACGACGGAACCGGGAACCCGAAGTCCACGAGCAGGGAAAGTTGCTCCGCTACGACGGGGAACGGACGACGGTCGAGGACGTGCCCTGGGAGACCGTCGAACACCTCGCTGCCGACGACGTGGATTACGACACGAAACCCGAGGAGTGGCTGGCCTGATCACTTCGGGTCCGCTCGTGCCGGACAGGCCAACGGTGGGCGAGGCCACGCCTGCGCTATCGGGTGATCAATATCCGACAATACCTCTCATATAAGGGTTCATATCGCCGTTCGCGAGAGGTGAGGGTGAGCCATGTCATCGTCGACCACTACCGACGATCTGCGGGCGGTCCTCGAACGGGCGAGTCGTGCCCTGCGCGTCGAACGCCGAAAGACAGTCGATGAACGCGAGGCCTTCGACTCGTTTTCGCGGCGGGTGCGGTCGATTCCGCCCGAACGCCCTCGGCATCGGATCACCCCGTCCGCCGAGGCACAGGTCACGGTCCACTCGCCATCGACGACTGGTCTCACCGCCGTTCGTGAGGCCTTCGAAGAGACGGTCATGTCGACACCACATTACGGTGACGAGTACGAGGAGAGCTACGCCGAATCGATCGCTGGGGAATTCAACGTGGAACTGGCGGCGACGCTCACCGGCACCGTGGGGTTCGATCAGGCCTGCAAACGAACGTTGCTGAGTTCCATCGATCGGGCCGTCGAGATTCGAACGGCACTTCTGGAGACACTCGACAGGGAAGCGGCCACCCTCGACGACGCACGCGAGACGCTCGAGGCCACTGCCGACGAACTCGACGGGATCGATCCCACGGCCCTCGAGCGGTTGGGATTCGGGGCCCTCGAGGGACAACTCGCCAGACTGGACGTCCTCGAACGACGGTGTGACGAACTGACGGACAAGCGACAGGAGATCCTTGGGACACATCGCCAGTCGATGACCTCCGGTGGGAACGGGGTTGATACCCCGACGTATCTGTATCAGTCCCTCCAGGTCGACTATCCGGTGCTCTGGTCGATCGGTGCCTGCTGTGACCGGATCGAGTCCGTTCGACGCCGCCTCCAGCGAGCGATTACCCGGTGTGGCTGAGAGCGGACGGGCGGTAGCTGAGACGGTGATGATCTCGGAGGAGTGCGTGGGACTGAGCGAGAGGTTACCAATCGGCGGGTGTCTGCCATCTCGTCCAGCGGTGCCTGCCAGTCCACCCGTGACCAATCTGTGGGTCCGGACGCTGGTGGTGTTCCGAGTTCAGGCCAGTGGACGACACCGGTGGCATTCAACGGAGTTCACTCGGGAGTCGACCCACCCCCCTCCCGAAGACTCCCTCACCTCGAGGCTACGGATCGATATATACCAGCCCATCGACCTCATAGGAACGCTTTATCCGGGATTCGTTGAAATCCCAGGTAACCCGTGAGTGCAGATCCGTCCACACGAGAGGACCTCGAGGCCGCATTCGGGGGCGCGTATCGGCACATCGATCGCACGAACTGGAACACGACCTCCGTCGTTGGAGACGTCTATGGGTATCTGGATGCACTCGAGCGCCTACTCGCGCAGTTATCGGTAACCGATCGCGATCTCGTCGTCTTCGTTGGGGACCTCGTCCGGAAGGGGCCTGAAACCAGCGGTGTCCTCGAACTGGTCCGGAACGCGCCGAACATGCTCTCGGTTCGGGGAGATAACGAACAGAAACTGCTCGACGGGGCGGCCTCCCTACCCGATTTCGCCGAGACGGAGTGTCGGTTCATGGCCTTGCTTCCGGTCGGACTCGGATGGGAGGGCGGGCTCGTCGTCCACGGTGTCGTTGATCCGCGAAAGCCCCTCCGGTCACACGGCCGCGATGACGTCGCAAACGCATTCGCGCGGAGGCCGAACGTGCGCGAGCGGGTGAACCCGCTGCCATCGTCGCCAAGATGAACCGACTCGAGGATCCGGCCATTGTTCGCGAACGTTACCGGGCGTCGATGGCCGGCGTCGAGATTACGCTCATCGTGCGAGACATTTGCCGGCTCCGGCCCGGTATCGAGGGGATACGTGCCCGGATCACCGTCTACAGCATCGTGGGTCGATTTCTCGAACATTCACGAATCTATTACTTCCACGACGACGCCACCGGCCGTTACTATAGTAGCCAGTGAACGTCATTGCACACCCTATCGCCTGAATGCGTCGCGATAGGCGTGTCAATCGTTTCACTGGCTCCTATAGATCGGGTCCGCTGACTGGATGACTCGAAACCCCGACAACCGGGTGGAAGCCATCACTCCCATCGAGGAGTCGTCATTGCGGAACTGCCTCGACGCCGTCATCGAGTCACTGCTTGTGGATACTGAGAACCGATGGGTCCATGTAGTCCGATGGTTCCTACGAGCGCGTCATCGGGGATGACAAGCGGGAGTCCGTGGTGGACGCCCACGAGAGGTTTATGAGACTCACACGGGAGAGCAGCCAGGAAGACACCTGGCGCTCGAGGACGGTGGCGGTCGTGACTGATAGGGAGTATCGTCGCCAGCCGGAGCGTTCGACCCCGGTCTGTCGAACCGTCTCTCGGTTCGTCGGTGGACGACGATGCAGCCCGACGATAATCCTGTGAGACTGGGGCCGTGTCTCTCCTGACTCCGGTTGGCGTCAGGACTGTTCAGTGCCCTCCATCGAATGTGTCCGGTCGATGATGCCCCACGGGTCGATGAGGTACATCACCGCGAGAAATAGCGCCATCACGACGACGAACAGCCGCAGGCCTCCCTCGAGGGTCGTCGGGACGCCCAGTTCGAGGGTGAGTCCCATGATCGCAGCGACGCCGATCCAGAGTGTGGCGACGATCCGTCGTCGTCGGGATTCCATACCTCCACATTCGGCCTGCTACTCAAGAATCCCTCGCGTTCGCGCGTCGTCGGAAGAAGATTCTTCTGGGGAGCCGCCGTACCCACAGGCACGGACAAGTGGCTTCGGCGCGGCGGGTGGATCGTCCTTGGGGGCCTGATACTCTGCATCGTCATCCAGCTCGTGGGATGGTGTTTTCGTTCCCCGCCTTGCTCATCGGCCTCCTCGCCACGATGGTAGCCCTGGCGGTTGCCATCGTGGCGGCCTACAGGGTGCACACCAAACTGACGGGCACGAGTCAGGAGCCCGCGCCGAGTGAGAGCCTATCCCGGTCAGGTTCGCGAACGGATGACCGCGACGAACGTGAGCCCGACCAACTCCTCGAGTCATCCAATCATGCTCGAGACGCGAGATACCTAGTCGTCGTCCCAGTAATCGACGTCGTCATCGATGCGATAGTACCCCTGGAGGTCCCGGTCGCCACGGCCACCGGGTGGCGAGCCCACGTAGACGCCGAGCTTGTTGGAATCGGGATACACCGTCACGTCCGGTTCGGACATCGTCGACAGAACGAGGTACCGGAGCGTCACCTCAGCGTCGTTTATTACCTTGTGGCCACCCCGCTCGTCCGCTGGCAGCGCCACGTAGTCGCCGTCACTGAGCGAATGCATCTCCCCTGCCAGTCGGAGGGTTCCCCGCCCCGCAAGGACGTAGATCGCTTCCTCGTTTGAGGCGTGGTAGTGATACGGCCAGGCCGCTTCGCCCGGTGGCAACTCGTAGAGACTGCACCCCAATTGCTCGCCGTTCGTGTGCTCACCCAGCTGTTTGCGCCGGACGTTCATGTTGCCCGCCTCGAGCGTATCCCACTCGAGGTCATCGACGTTGATCGGACCCATGTGGGGTCATCGTCGAGGGCCCACTAGTAGTTTCTTCACAACCGATTGGTCAGGGCACGGACTGTCGAGCGAGGAGCCCCAGCTGCCGATACGTGGCTGATCTTCACCCCAAAAAACGACGTCACGAACCCGTATCAGCCGTCGGTCCGAGGGAGTGCGGCCTCGAGGTACTCGATGAATTTCTCCGGATGTTCGGCGTGGGGGAGTTGGGTCGCATAGTCGATGACGACCAGTTCCAGATCCGCGGCATCGGCAAGATCCCGCCCGTCTCGAAGGGACACGAGGTCGGCATCCCGGCCCCAGACCAGGGTCGTCGGCACCTCGAGGGCGGCGAGTTCGGTCGCGAGGTCGATATCCGCATCGAGTGTCCCCGCGGCGAACGACGCCGGCGCGTACTTCCCACCGGGCTGGTGGGCTGACTGCCAGGCGTACTCGAGTTCCGCCTCGTCGATGCGGTTGTCGTCGTAGTACCCGTCACGGTCGTAAAAGTACCTGATCGCGGGCCTGCTCGCGAGCACGTTGAAGAGCCCTGTCCCCACCACGGGGGCCCGGAGGAGGGTCCGAACCCACGGCCGTTCATCACCGGTACTCGCGAGCGGACAGATCAACACGAGTCGCTCGAGGGCTGGCCCGTCGTCGCTGGCAGCCTGCACGGCGAAGGCCCCGGTCAGCGATGAGGCGACGACGATTGGGGTGTCGGTTTCGTCTCGGAGGAACTCCCGGAGGAACTCGACGTAGAGTCCATCGGAGTAAACGAGGGGCGGCCGATCGGAGCGACCGAATCCGGGGAGATCGACGGCGATCACGCGATACCGCTCGGCCAGCGACTCGACAATCGGTTCGAACTCGTGACTGCTCGCACCGGCGTGGATGCCGTGACAGAGGACCAGATCCGGGGCGTCTTCGTCGCCCGCAACGGTGTAGGTGACGTCCATCCCGCGCCAGCGATAGGTGCGTTCCTCGCCGAGAAGCGGGTTCTCGAGTGGCTCGGCTCGGGCGGCCAGATACCGGTTCCCCAGGACGACACCGGCTATCGCCGCAGTGGTGCCACCAAGGAGGGTTTTCAGATTCATACCACGCTGTACGTCCTCACGAGTCTTAGTGGCGTGGGTTTGACCGGACGATTGGCCGGTGACTGGCTCTGGGCACGAGAACTTCAAACCGTTCCCTGGAAGCCAGTACAGCGTTCGTCACATCACCTGTGAAACCACGAAAAAGTGTGTCGAATGCTGGCGTACTGGAGGCCTCGGCCCCTGCCGGCTGTCCGCGAATCGATGCCACGGCCGGTTCCGTCTCGTCGTCCGGTCGTCAGTGTGTCGCGTCCGCGAGCACGAGCGTCTCGTCCTCGAGGTAGTGTTCGAAGTGGTGGGCGTCGTCCTCGACGTCGACCAGAATCTCACTGAGGATCTGGGCCGTCGCCGGGTCGCCGAGGTTCGTCGCGAGCTCGATGCTGTCGCGCATCGACTCGATGATCTCCCCGTAGATCTCGATGTCGTTCTCCATCATCGTCCGAATGTCGTAGACGTCTTCGCCCTCGAACTCGACGGTCGCGCGCTCCTCGAGGTTCGTCGGTCCGGAGACCGGAACGCCGCCGAGTGCCTGGGCGCGCTCTGCGATCATGTCGGCTCCGCCCTCAGCGTTCTCGTAGGCTTCCTGGAAGAAGATGTGGAGGTCACGGAACTCCGCACCCTCGACCACCCAGTGGTGCTTTTTGAGCTGGTGGTAGAGGACGTACGAGTTGGCGAGCTCGGTGTTGAGGGCATCGACGATCTGTTCGGCCTTCTCGGTCTCGAGGCGCAAGCCGTTTTCCTCGACAGTATCGGCCTGTTGACGGACGGTTTTTTGCGTGCTCATAGCATACTATGCTACTACCGCATTCGTCTTAAACCCTTCCCATTGCGAAGATTGGGTTGCGGATCAAAAAGAAAGATTTCTTTTGAGCCATATATTTTTATCAACCGGCCACCAACTATCCTCACAGGGGATCAATTCAGCTCACAGCCCCGTCGAACCAGCGTGATTTTACCGACGCGGATCAGAGCAAAGCGCATGCACGCTCCAATTCTCGTCGCGGGGGAGACCCTGGTCGACTTTCTCCCGGATCGGCCGGGAGCCCTCGATGCAGTCGAATCGTTCGAGCGTCGCCCGGGCGGTGCCCCGGCCAACGTGGCCGTCGGGCTCGCCCGCCTCGAGCACCCGCCGCTGTTTTGGACTCGCGTTGGCGAGGATGGCTTCGGGGCCTACCTCGAGCGGACGCTGACCGACGAAGGGATCCCCGAGACCTTCATCGAGACCGATGGCGACGCCCAGACCACGCTGGCATTTGTCACCCACGACGACGACGGTGACCGGGCGTTCTCGTTCTACCGGGATGGGACGGCCGACACGCGTCTCGAGACGGGCCGGGTCGACGACGACACCCTGGACTCCCTCGAGTGGGTCCACGTCGGTGGCGTCACGCTCTCGCAGGGCCCCGCCCGGGACGCGACGTTCGACCTGCTCGAGCGCGCCAGCCAGGCCGACTGCACCGTCTCGTTCGATCCCAACGCCAGACCGGAGCTGTGGACCGACCACGACTTCGCCGACAGCTGTCGGCGCGCCCTCGAGCACGTCGACGTCTGTAAGGCCACCGTCGAGGAACTCCAGGAAATCGGCTTTTCTGGTGAGGGTCCGGAGGTAGTCGCCAGGAACGCACTCGAGTCGGGACTCGAGTCGGTGTTCGTGACCATGGGTGGAGATGGGGCGATGGCGGTGGCCGATCGGGAATCCCCGAACGTGGTCACCGAACCGGGACTGGACGTCGACGTCGTCGACACGACGGGAGCCGGTGACGGGTTCGTTGCGGGGGTGATTGCCGGCGCGCGCGAGGGCCATCCGCTGCCCGAACTCCTTCGGTTCGCGACCGTCGTCGCGTCGAGGGCGACCACCCGACCTGGAGCGATGTCGGCACTTCCGGACCGCGACACCGTCGCGAAATCGCTCGCTGACGTCGGCTCAGAGACTGCATGACTGTGTCGCTCCCGGGCCGAGTTGACCGGCGACTTCGTGGGGAACACGGGGACATCCTGCAGGCGGTCGACAGCTGCGCAGCAATGGTCGCCGCCGACTGGGATGGTCAGGAAACCGCCAACAGATCGGCCGTCGTCCCCCCACTGCGTCGGCACCTCGAGCAGCAGGGCGTCCTCGCCACCTTGCCGGCGGTGCTGGCCGACGTCGTCGAGTTCGCGGGGTACTCCCTGCCCGCGACACCGGTTGCGGCCCCACCGTACGTCGTCATCACCAGTCGTGGGCCGCTATTGCGAGCGACCATCGAGCCAGGGCGACTGGTCGTCGTGCTCGAGGCATTTAACATTGTCAGAGGACCGACGCCGGCCTACCGACGAATCGAACCACTCGAAGTCGCGGTCACGCTCGAATAGTCGCCGACCGACGTGACTCCCATCTGGCCCGGCTCGACGTGCTGGGCACCGCAACCACTACCTTTTCAACATATGCGTGAGGATGACTCACCAATGCATCCACGTGTCTCCACGTTCGTGGCCCACGCTCGCCAGGAGTACGGGTTCGATCCGCAGGTCAGTGAGTATCCCCGGGGGACGAAGACCGCCGCCGACGCGGCGGCCGCAATCGGCTGTGCAGTAGGGCAGATCGCGAGTTCACTCGCGTTCGACGTCGACGGCGAGCTCGTGTTGGTGGTCACCAGTGGCGCGAATTCGGTCGACGAAACCGCCCTTGGCGAGTGGTTCGACGCCGATCCCGACACCGTGTCGATGGCCGATCCAGATCGGATCAAGGACACCCTGGGATGGGCGATCGGTGGCGTGCCGCCGTTCTGTCACGACAGACCCGTCCCGACAGTGATCGACGAGGACCTCCTCGAGTACGAGACCGTGTGGGCTGCCGCCGGGACACCCAGGGCGGTCTTCGCGATCGATCCGGCGCGACTCGAGCGATTGACCAACGGTGAAACCGCCGACATCACTGGGTAAGGACGTTGAAAGGAGCCCTTCGACGATTGTCGGTTCGGACGAAGGGACCGCATACCAGCCACATTACCGGCTTCGAACGACCCAAGCCGATTCAGTCCGCCTGCCAACGCACCGATCGAGCAGCGTGCACTCGTGGTCGGTGACTGTTGACGGTGGGGGCCACGTGAGAAGTGCTGATCCGCCGATCAGCTGACCAGCACAACAACGCCTCGACTGCCTCGGGGGCAAGCCCTGAGGTATCCGCCTCGATTCTCGACGAACGAATGGATGCACTTCCCTCGAGTGGGACCCGTGTACCCTCGAGCTCAGAACGTGTCGAGTTCGCCGTCGATAACGCGCTGGGTGATGGTGGTCACGTTCGCGAGTCCATCGTCGACGATCGACTCGACATCCGCCCGAACGTCCGAGACGGCAATGTCGTCGTCGGTCACCACGTGAATGTCGGCCACGTGGGGTTGGTCGATCGGCCGACCGATCTGGCTGAGCAGGCGGACGCGGAGATCGCGGATGCCGTCGACCTCACTCACGACGTCCTCGGCGATGTCGGTCGCCAGGAGGTTGTAGATCTTGCCGATGTGATTGACTGGATTCTTGCCACTGGTGGCCTCCATCGACATCGATCGGTTTGGCGTGATGAGCCCGTTTGCACGGTTGCCCCGGCCGACCGAGCCGTCATCACCCTGCTCGGCCGAGGTGCCAGTGACCGTGAGGTAGATCGAGCCCGATTCGACGTCGTCGGCGGTGTTGACGTCGACGGTGACTTCGCGGTCCGTGTACTCGCTCGCGACGTCGGCCACGAACGCTCGAACGGCATCGACGGCCTCGACGTAGGCGTCGATGTCGGCGACGTGTTCGTCGACCATCGCGGCGGCGACGGTGACGTCGATCTGATCGCCCTCACGCTTGCCCATGATCTTGACGTCCGTCCCGAGGGAGGGGTTCTCGACGGCGAACTCCGTGTTCAGGCGTCGCTCGGCGTTGTAGACGATCTCTTCGGTTTCCGACAACGGTGCGTGGCCAACACCGAAACTCGTATCGTTGGCCATCGGGACCTGTACCTCCTCTTCCCCAAACACGTCCTGTAAGTCGCCGCTGCCAGCGCCGAGTTTGACGTCAACCACGATGTCCTCGCCGAAGACGAGCTGTGGCAGTTCGCGCTCGAGATACTCCCTGGCGGCCGTGAGGGCGATGCGTTCGGCCGGGATCGTCTGGCCCCCGTAGTGTTTGGTTGCTCGGCCGACGATGAGGAGATAGATTGGGTCGACGACTTCGCCGCCGCCGAAGGCGGGGGCGGCCTCGCCGGCGACGAGTTGCGTTTCGTCAGTGTTGAAGTGTAACACCTTGCCGACTCGCTCGAGATACTCGCGGGCGAGCGCTCCGGCGACGCTTTCGGCGATCCCGTCACAGATCGAGTCGGGGTGGCCAATACCCTTGCGTTCGACGATCTCGACCTCCTGGTCCTCGACGGCACGGCGGTCGATGGGCTCGACCCGAATGTTCCGTTCGCTCATTACTCGACGTTCTGCTGGTGTGGTTCTATAACTTGCGAAAACGTTGGGCGTCCGAATGATGCCTCTGAGTTATACTCGCCCTCGTCGACGATCTGCTCCCGTGAGATCGCTCACACGCCGATATCCTCGCGCAGCTCCGCCCAAGACTCGTGAAAGCCGTGGGTTGACTGGGTGGCCTGACCAGTCGCGCGCTGATAGACGTCGTCGTACTGGAGCAATTGCGACCAGCCGTCGGTGAACGCATAGTTACAGTACTGGCACATACGCATCGTAGGATCCGATGCGTCATACCGATTATCCCTCGGTACTGACCAAGCGGGTTACACGGGGAAACTGCCGGTCGAGACGACCCTGTCCACCGTGAGGAAAGCGATCAGGTGAGGGCTCGAGTGGGTGGCGCGCGTCGGGTGGCCGAGTGGTGGTGGCGCGCGTCGGGTGGCCGAGTGGTGGTGGCACCTCAGGTCGTGCCTGGACACAGCTGGCAGCCAACAAAGTCATAACGGATGGACCGAGACTCACAGCAACCATTTCGATCCCATGAGGCACTCACGAACCCAACCAGGGTACGTCCGATCGGCCGACGACACGGTCCAACGCGGCTGTCCACACTGTGACTGGCACGCCGTCGAGCACAGCTATCCGGCACTCATCTCGCGTTATCACGCCCACCTGCGGGAAACCCATCACCGCGCCTGGGTCCGATCATGACCGTCGCCAACCACAGGTCGCGGTGACGCTGACCGTTCAGGGCTCGAGCAGGACTTTCGTGACGCCCTCCTCGCGATCGTCGAACTTCTGGTACATCTCGGGGGCCTTCTCGAGATCCACCCGGTGAGAGACGACCCAGCTCGGATCCGCCCGTCCCTCGATGATCATGTCCCGTAGCTGGCGGTTGTACTGCTTGACGTTACACTGGCCCGTGCCGAACTTCTGGCCTTTCTCGAAGAGCTTCCCGAAGTCGATCCCGAGACGGCCCTGCGCGGCCATCTCGTCGGGTGCGCCGGGATCGGATGGGACGTAGAGGCCGGGGACCCCGATCTGCCCGGTTGGTCGGACAGTCTGAATCAACTGGTTCAGCACGACGGCCGGGTTCTCTCGAGCCGGATCGTAGGCGTCGTCGCCAGGATCAGTCTCGGGATCGATCGCCTGATAGCCGACCGCGTCGACGCCCTTGTCGACCTCGCCACCGTGCGCGTCGATGATCTGTTCGACCGGGTCGCCCTCTTCGAAATTGATTGCGGTTGCATCGCAGTGCTTTTCGGCCAGTTCCAGTCGACTCGGCTCGCGGTCGACGGTGTAGATCTCTGACGCGCCCTGGATCATGGCGCTGTAGGTGGCCATCAGACCGACCGGCCCGCCACCGTAGATCGCGATCGAGTCACCGGGCTCGAGGTTCGCCAGGCGGGTCCCGTGCCACCCGGTCGGGAAGATGTCCGCGAGCAGCGCAAACGCATCCTCGTGGGTGTCCCCCTCGGGCAGTTTGAGCGCGTTGAAGTCCGCATACGGGACGCGGAGTTTCTCTGCCTGTCCGCCCTTGTACGGCCCCATCGCGACGTACCCATACGCACCGCCAGCGAAGCCCGGGTTCACGTTCGTACAGAAGCCCGTGTACCCCTTCTCACAGTTTTGACAGAATCCGCAGGCGACGTTGAACGGCAAGACGACCCGGTCGCCCTCTTCGAGTGTCGACACGGCGCCGCCAACCGCAGTGATGACACCCATGTTCTCGTGGCCGAAAACGATACCCGGTTCTGCGGCCGTTCGCCCCTCGTACATGTGCAGGTCCGAGCCACAGATGCAGGAGGTGGTGATATCGACGATGATGTCGTTTTCGTGTTTGATTTCCGGTTCCTCGACTTCTTCGACCGAAACTTCGTGTGGCCCCTGATAGACCACGGCGTTCATTGACATTTGGTATCGACCCACGGAATCCACCACCATTTCGCTGGTAAACCTAGCTGTGAAGGGCGCACAGTCGGTTGTGAATATTTAGTGTCGAAGTGGTTCGAGGCTATGAGGTTCAACGGATCCAATGGGTCCTCAGCCACCGGAGGGGCCGGCCCAGCCCACCGCTACCGTGATCGAAACGACGTACAGACTGGCGAGCGATTCCATCGCCGAAAACCGCAACGATCCGAGAGGGACAACGGAGATGCTCGAGGCGTTGGGAACGTATCGAGTGACTCCCCCCAATGCCGAGATCACCTGAGCGTGAGTACCGCGTTGCGCCCCGCCCCGGTCACTTGAACCGGAAGGTCTCGAGGTTCTTCGGCGCGAACGTCCGCATGTTGAACTCGTGGTAGAGCGCCGAGGAGAGATCCTGGGTCGAGCGTTCGTCGCCGTGCACACACAGCACCTTCTCGGGACGGGGGTTCATCGTGCGCACGAAGTTCTCGAGGCCAGCTCGGTCCGCGTGACCGGAGAAGCCATCGACAGTCTCGACGTTCATATTGAGCGAGAGCGTCCCGCGGCCACCGCCGTTTCCGTTTCGGCCCATGGCACCAACCTCGCTCGTCGGGATTTCGTCCCAGCCGTTCTGGATACGCCGACCGAGGGTTCCCTGCGCCTGGTAGCCCACGAACACCAGCGTCGAATCCGGATCCGGGCCAATGTGGCTGAGCCAGGACATGATTGGGCCGCCAGTCACCATCCCCGAGGTCGACAGAATAATACAGGGGTCGCCGTCGGCGACGCGCTGTCTTTCGTCTTCGCCCTCGTCGATGTGGTTGAACTCCTCGGCGAGGAACGGGTTCTCGTCGTCGTGGAAGATTCGATCACGGAGGTCGTCCCGGAGATATTCGGGGTAAGTCGTGTGGATGGCTGTCGCCTCCCAGATCATGCCGTCGAGGTGGACTGGCATCTCGGGAATTTCGCCGTTGCGCATCGCCTGCTCGATGACGAGCATGATCTCCTGGGAGCGTCCGACGGCGAACGCCGGTATCAACACCTTGCCGCCGCGTTCGGCGGTCCGCTTGATAACCTCCTTGAGCTTTCGCTCGGAGTCCTCCTGATCGGTCTGGTAATCGTTGCGCCCGCCGTAGGTGGACTCGAGGACGAGGGTCTCAACGCGCGGGAAGTCGTTGGTCGCCCCGTTGAACAGCCGGGTGTCCTCGTAGTGGATGTCACCCGAGAATGCGACGTTGTAGAGGCCGTCACCGATGTGGAAGTGACTGACCGCGGAGCCGAGGATGTGGCCGGCGTTGTGAAAGGTGAGCTTGACGTCGGGGGCGATGTCGGTGACGTCGCCGTACTCCAGCGGGATGCAGTGTTTGATCGCCTCGCGCACCATCTCGCTCTCGTAGGGTGGCGCTCGACCCTCCTTGGCAGCGACGTCCAGGTAGTCGAGTGTCAACAGCCCCATCAGGTCACGCGTCGGCTCAGTGCAGTAGATCGGGCCGTCGTAGCCGTATTTGAACAGCAGCGGGATGAACGCCGAGTGGTCCAGGTGGGCGTGGGTGAGGACGACCGCGTCGATGGTCTGGGCACCGGCACCGAGCGCTTCGGGAACTTGTAGATAGGGGACCTCGCCCTCCGCCCCGGGTTTGTCCCCACAGTCGATGAGGATCCTCGTCTCCGGCGTCGAAAGGATAAACGCTGCACGACCGACCTCCCGACAGCACCCGAGGGTGGTGATCCGTACCCACTCGTCGTCGGACATCTCCTCGCGGTGGATCTGTCGGCCCACGCGCTCGAGGATGTCCCGTCGGTCGTCGCGTTCCTGTTTCAGGAAGTTGCGCACGTTCGAGACCGTCGAGGACTCGATCGGCGGCGTGCGGACGACCTCGGGCGTCCAGCCAACGGTTTTGGTGATCTCGCGAAGGGTCGAGCCGTGACGCCCGATCACCATGCCGGGCTTTTCGGCCTCGATGACGACCTCGCCGGTGTCGACGTGGAAGTCGAGGTCGGTGACCCCCGCCTCCTCGGGAATCACGCGCTCGATCTCCGAACGGGCCTTATTGGGTGGTGAGAGGACCCCAGGGTCGGGGCGCACCGTGATTCGCTTGCGAAGTTTGCTCGCGAGTTTGCGCACGAGGTCGCCCTGCTGGGCGAACTTCTTCGGGTCGCGCGTGTACAGGACCAGTTCGGGTCCTTCGTATTTCACCGAGGAGACCGAGATGTCGTTCGGAAGCTCGCTCGTGATCGTTGCTTTCAAATCGTCGAGTTGCTGCTCTACAGTACTCATATTCGCCGAAGGTAACTTGCGTGAACTCGTCGCCGGAAGTCCGGATCACCGCCCTGGGACCCTCGCCCCCATCGTTGGAGCGGTTGACGGTGCTGCACCGGAACCGTCACGCGAACAGGGCCGGCGTCGCGATTGCCAGGCGTCGTCTTTGGGTCTGGTGATCGGAGATATCGGGTCATCGTCGAGGTACTCGCTGCACCGATGGCCACGCTTCCAGGTCGGTTATCCTGGGTCCAACGGGAAGATTCCAGGGAGAACCCGCTTAGTCGAGGGTAATCCGTGCAGAGTATAAAAACCTTCTCAATGCATGGACACCGTTCCGAATGGCGAGGGGAGGTCGAACGCCGTTCGACCGCGTGCTGGGTGCACTCTCGAGGCGCAAACGGGCCAACGGCGTCCGACGTTGCGTTCGTCCGCGGGCATAACACCCAGGGCCCCCCAGCGGGTAGTTCTGACCATGGACCTACAGCTGACACCGAAGCGGGTACGTGCGGAGCGAGACTGGGCTGCCGATCGCGCCGACCGCATCGTCCCCCTGATCAACGACGTGCGTGAGGAGTTGGGCGATATCTTCGACACCGAGGTGGCCACCGTCACCGAATCACAGTATCGACGGGCCGTCGATGACGTCTTCGCCGACGGAGACCTCGCGGTCAACGTGGCTGCGATGGTTGCACTGCTCCGCGGACTCGACGTCGAGGGCGATTACCCCGGATTTGTCGTCGACGAAATTCTGGGGCGAGAGCTCGCGGCCACGATTGCGGGCACCCAGCCCCTTCGGACGCTCGGCGAGGCAACCTTCCACTACGCAGATGTTCACCGCCACGGACCGGCCACCGAAAACGCCGGCGTCGACGACCTCGAGGCGGCGCTGGCGGCTGGGTTTCAGGAGCGGCTGCCGGGGTGGCCCTGGACCGAGCGAGCGAGCCCGTTCGCCGTCGAACCGGCCGGCGATACGCCGTGATGCCACCCCGATCGAAAAGCGACCAAAGGCGGCCTTTGGGCAGCGCTCAGGGCTCTTCGGGTGCAGGTGCCTGACTGGCCTCAAACTCCTCGCCCGGGAAGAGGGCACCGACTGCCTCGTCACGGAGGGGCTGCAGGATAGCCTCGCCCTCGCCGTCCAACAGGACGATTCCCATCTCCGAGACCGTCCCCTCGAGGGTGAGCCCCTCGACGTCCTCGCTGTAGGTCTGGAACTCGGTGACGGCAGCCGCGTTGAGTTCGGCCTGTCGCTCCTGGAAGATTTGCTGGGCCTCCATCTGATCGAGTTCTTCCGCCTCGATCTCTTCGACCAGTTCCGTCTCGAGTTCCGCTAACTCGGCCTGGGCCTCCTCGTCCAGTTGGACGAATCCGGTGATCCCATCGGCCGGGTCGATCTCCGGTTCGATGTCGGGGTCGGTATCAGATTCGTTCCCCGCGCCGTCGTCGGTCTCGTTGCCTGCGCCGTCATCGCCGAAGGCGTCCATGCAGCCAGCGAGCGAGGCCGCACCGACCACGCCGCTCGTCTGGAGGATCTGTCGTCGATTGAAGCGAGCGTCCATGTCGGTTATATCGGAGGACCCTTCGTTCATAAGGCTTGGTTCTCCGAGCGGGCCGATCGTCGTGCGAACGCATCGCGGGCGGCGGGAGTGACGGACGATTCGCGCAGGGATTCGTTGTTTGAGACGGATTAGTGTCGTCTCTTACCGGTGAGTGCCAGCCCGGGTTCGGTACTCACCGGTAAACAGTGACACTAAACCGTATGAGAGGGGGTTCTCGGTGCAGACGTTGGGCGAGCCTCCGGCCGGCAATCCGTACGACACGCGAGGTCGGAACGATCCGAGTCGAGGCACTCGATATCTAACCCCTCGAGATCAGGAACCGGTCGATGTGGGGCTCGTGTTCGCGTCATCCACGTCCCCACTACCGACGTCCTGATCATCGTCTTCGTCGACAAACTCGTCGGCCGTCTCCGCTAAGGTTTCGACCCGTTCTTCCTGTTCACTGGTGTCCATCTCGAGGATCTGGCGTCGAACGACCAGGACCGGTGTCACGCTCCGTTTGGCGAGCATCGAGGAGGGATCCCCGAAAATGCGATCCCTGATCGACGGTTCACTCTCGCCGACGACAACGAGGCCGTGGCTCCCGGCAACGTCGACGATTGCCTCGGACGGGGAGGCGTGCGTCTGGACCTCCTGTGTGATGCGGTCGGCACCGATCCCCTCGTCGACGAGGATCGAGGCAGCCTCCGTGAGGACCTCGACGGGACCTTCCTCCTCAACCTCGTCCGGTCGAACGTGAAAGAGGGTGATCGACGCCTCGGTATCGGCCGCAATCGATCCAACCAGTTTGGCGATGTGCTTGACGTTGATGTCACCACGAAGCGGCATCAGAATGGAGTCGAGTCTGGGTGCCGGATTGTTGAGCACGATCGCGTCACACTCGAGTTCGACGGCGATCCGCTCGAATGTTTTCAACGGTTCGCGCGTAAAGACGAGGCGGGTCGCGACGGTGCCACCGGCGGCCTCGAACGCGTCGGCGAGGGCGTCGAGTTCCTCCTGAGCCCGTGACTCGAACTGCATTCGGGCCTGTCCCGGGGCCGTCTGTTCGGGCACCTCGTGGTAGCCGAGCAGGACGACTGGGACTGAGGCCAGCGTCCGGACGAGGGAATCGGCGACGCCCTCACCTGCTAATACGTCGACTGGCACGAGCACCCGGTGGCGAAGTTCACTCATCGGTATCCTCCCGCTTGAGCCGTATCGCTCGAGCATAATAGGCGTACCACCCGAGTGCCCCGATCATGACCGCGACGCCGATAATCCGGGAGAGCGGTTGCATGAACGCGATGAGACCGAAACTCGAGACTGCGCCCACGACTGGCACGAGGGGATAGCCGGGCGTCGTAAAATCCGGCTGGTACCACGATGGATCGCGTCGGCGGATCACCACCAGTGTCACACAGATCAGGCCGTACATGATGAGATGGAGAAACGACGCCACCTCGGCGAGCAGTTCGGTTTGCCCGGTTCCAACGAGCACGATGACGGGTCCCCCCACGAGCGCGAGGGCCACGTGGGGTGTCCCGTACCGGAGATTGACTTTGCTCGCTCCGGGTGGCACGATCAGGTCGCGACTGATCGCGTACAGGGCCCGCGAGGCCGAGAGAATCGAGGCGTTCGCGCTCGAGAGCGTCGCGAGCAGGCCGGCGAACAGGATGATGATCGCGCCCGGAACGCCGAAGAATTCCCGGGCGACCTCGACGATGGCGACCTCGCCTGCCTCCTCGAGCGCCTGGCTTCCCAGCGCACTGGTGGCGACGAACATCGTGAGGACGTAAAAGACGGCGACGATGACGACCGAGCCGATCATCGCGAGCGGGAGATTTCGCCCGGGGTCGGTGATTTCCCCGGCCACCGTCGCGACCTGTGCGAAGCCGAGGTAGGAGGTGAACACGAGTGCGGCCGTGGTGAAGATCGGGAGGTATCCCTCGGGGGTGAACTCCTCTGGAACGGTCTCAGTACCGAAGATGCCTGCCGCGTCGAGCAGTCCGTAAGAGAGAAAGACGCTGAGCAACACCATCAGGATCCCGACCACCACGTTCTGTATGGCTGCGGTGTTTTCGGTTCCAGTCATACTCATCGCCGTCAACCCGATGCCGACGGCGACGCCGATGGCGATCACGAGCGTCGAGGCTCCAGGGCTGGCCCCAGCTCCGATGGGGACGCCCGCTTCCGCCAGCGCCGCCACGGCGTACTCCCCCAGCCCGACGAGATAGAACGCCGAGGCGAAGACGAGACCGAGCCAGAGGCTGATCCCGACGACGGCCCCGTAGAGGGCGCCCATTCCCCTGGAAATGAAGTAGTAACCCCCGCCGCTCCGGGGCATCGCCGTCGCCAACTCGGCTGTCGGCAGGGCGACCAGCATGGCGATCACCGCGCCGATCGCGAACGAGGCCATCGCCGCGGGACCCGCACGCCCCGCGGCGAGGCCCGGAAACACGAAGATGCCGGCCCCGATCATCGTGCCGACCCCGATGGAGAGGCCACCGAGCAACCCGATCGAGCGCTCGAGTTCCGTTCCACCCTCGTGTCGAGTCGCCTCCTCGGAGACTGCCTCCGGCTCCGTTTCGCCCACGGACTGATCCGGTGGCGGATCGACAGACATGCCCTGATATATTGGCCCCGATGCTAAAACAGTACGCCCGACGATCATGTTGTCTCGAATGCACGAGGTGGGGCGTGGCAGACGTGATCGACGGCTCACGCCGGTGACTCGTGCGGTTTTTATTCGCCCTCCACCGCACATCAACTGTGACAGCCCCCTCGGAATCTTCAGCCCGCGAGCCAGACGAGCCCGCTCCCGACGATGGCCGCGTCCGAACCCTCGAGCGCCCGGAGCCGGCAACGGCCGCCGAAACGATCAGGTGGGGTCTCGAGGCGGAGGCCCTCGTGACGGTGTTCGGCCGCTGCACGGTCGAGTACGAGGGCCGAGCCGCGAGCGAACTCGGGGCCGGCGAGCGCCACCTGCTGTTGAAACCCGATGGGGCCGCGCTGGTCCACACCGCTGAAGGCCAACAGCCCGTCAACTGGCAGCCACCGGGGTGTGTCCACGCCGTCGAGCCGCGTGAGGGGACACTCGAGGTTCGGAGCACCCGCTCGACACCCGCCGAGGAGTTGCTGGTGAGCTTCGAGGAGACGCTGCACGTGGGCGTCTTCGCGATGAGCGAGCCCGATCAGCTCTCGATCGTTGGCACCGAAGCCGACCTCCGGGAGCGACTACTCGAGGAACCGAGTTTGCTCGAGCCGGGGTTTCAGCCCCTGGCGATCGAACGGCAGACGCCAGCGGGGGCTGTGGACGTCTTCGGGGAGGACAGGGCGGGTCGAACCGTCATCGTCGAACTCAAGCGCCGACGAGCTGGCCCCGACGCCGTCTCACAGCTCCGGCGCTACGTCGACGCGCTCGAGCGGGACCTCCACACCGCGACCGACCTTCGGGGTATCCTGGTGGCCCCTTCGGTGACCGAGCGGGCCGAACGACTGCTCGCCGAGCACGGTCTCGAGTTCGTGGCGCTCGAGCCCCCGAGGGAGTGATCGATCGACAGACACGTCGCTGACAATCGAAGAATCGGGACGGCTACCGTTCGCCGAGGGTTCTCGCAATCCAGCGGCGGCCTCACGTTCCGTGTCGGCGGTTCGTTGTCGGCGGTCGGCGGTCGGCGGTACGCGACTGCACCAATACCGCTCAGTCGACGATATCCCCGATCCGCCGGGGTTCGCCCTGTAGATTTGGCTGTTCGGCAACCATCTTCAGGACCTCGTGATCGGTCACGTCCGGATAGGGTTTGCCGACGGCGTCCTCGATCAGGTCGCGCTCGAGGCGAAATTCCGTTCCTTCGTAGACGACGTCGACACCGGCGTCGTCGAACGCGAGTGTAGTCATACCCACATCGATGTGACTGCCCGTGAAAAGTGATGCGAACGAGACCGACCTCGAGTCGAGAGACGGACAGGCTGTTGTGAGCCCGTCGGTGATCCTCATCCGCACAGTTGTCTCACCGTGCCTACGGACTGCTCGGAGGGTGTACCCATGACTACAGTTGCCACTATTGAGAATGGGTTAAATCTATATAGAAAATAGCATCGTATTTACCCGCTTGGACTGCCTGTTCACGTGATGACCGATACACGGTCCACCGGTGATGGGGTATCGCGGCGACAATTCATCGCGGGCACTGCTGGGGCGGGGGCTGCTGGCCTCGCTGGCTGCACCGGCTTCCTCGAGGGACGGGCCGAGACCGACGCCACCATTTCGACGGTCGCCGTCGAGAGCGACCAGGACGGCGAGTTCTACCACCCGACGGAGGAGAACATCGAGAGCGGTGCCTACTCCCCGCTGACGCGGCCGCTGTTCATTTACGTGAACCACGCGAGCCTCGAGGAGAAGCCACACACCCTCGCAACCTATGTCCAGCATTACTTCGAGGGCCAACACGACTACGCCCGACAGACGGGCTACTACGCGACCGACGACGACACGCGCGATGGGAACATGGCGGACTTCCAGGCCGTCCTCGACGACCTTGGGATCGACCCTGACCCCGACCAGGTCGACGGCGAAATCGACTGTTCCGGCAGCAACACCGTTGCCCCGGTGACCGACGCCGCCGGGGAATCCTTCGAGGGGGAGCACCCCGACGCTTCGGTGTTCGTCGATCCCGAGGGAACCGGTGCAGGATTCCAGGCGTTCGGCGAGGGCGACTCGGACGTTCAGAGCGCGAGCCGAACCATCACCGACGAAGAGGCCGAACTCGCCGAGGAAAACGGCGTCGAGTACACCCACTACGAGATCGGGTGGGACGGCCTCTCGGTCGTCAAACACGGCGAAAACGACTGGATGGACGAGGTCACCCTCGAGGAACTCCACGAGATCTGGCGCTTCGAGTCAGACGTCACCCACTGGAACGACGTTCGCGACGAGTATCCCGACGAGGAGATCGAACTCTGGGGACGGGACGACGACTCCGGGACCTTCGATTACTTCACCCGCGAGATCAACGGCGAGATGGGCTCGATCCGCACCGACTACAGCGAGCATACCCACACGGACACGATCATGGAGGGCGTCGCGGACAACCAGTACGCCTTCGGCTGGGGTGGCGTCGGCTACTTCGACGCCATCGGCGGCACGCCCGGCGAGGAAGTCGAAGTCGACGCTGACGACGAGTAGCTGGTCGAGAGCCAATGAGTACCGACACTTCCCCGGACCCGGGAATCACCGCCGAGGTCGCCGACGCCGACAGACGGCGGAACCGGCGGGTTCGCCGGCTCCTGTTCGGGTGTACGAGCATCACGGTCCTGACGACGATCGCGATCTTCGCCGTCCTCTTCGACAACGCGTTTCAGTTTTTCACCGACGAACGGTTTCACCAGTGGCTGATCGGCATGGCCGCCGACCTCACCCTCTATTTCCCCGAACAGCGGGTCGGCCTGCTCGAGTTCTTCACCGATACCGAGTGGCGACCGTCACACGCCGACGATCCCCGCTTCGGGATCATACCACTCGCCGCGGGGACGCTGCTCGTCACGATCGGTGCCGCGTTCGTGTCGATCCCGATCGGCACCGCCACTGCACTGTACCTCTCCGAGTACGCGACGCCCGGCACCCGAAAATACCTCAAACCGACCCTCGAGGTGCTGGCGGGAATCCCGACGATCGTCTACGGATTCTTCGCGCTGACGTTCATCACGCCGGTGATCGTCGGTCCGCTGGGTGCGTTATTCGGGATCTCGGTGGGTCGCTTTAGCGCCCTCTCCGGATCCATCGTCGTCGGCATCATGACGATCCCGATGGTGGCGTCGATCTCGGAGGATGCGATGTCCTCGGTGCCGGACGAACTCCGCAACGGGGCGTACGCACTCGGGGCGTCGAAGTACCGGGTGTCCCTCTCCGTCGTCCTGCCGGCCTCGATCTCGGGGGTGATGGCCTCGTACATCCTCGCGGTCTCGAGAGCGATCGGGGAGACGATGGCTGTCCTGCTCGCCGCCGGATACAGCGCGAACCTGACGGGGAACCCGTTCGATGAGATCATGACGATGACGGCCTACATGGTCGACGCGACCCGCTCGACCATGACGGTCGGTTCCGTCGAGTTTCAGAGCCTCTTTGCTGTGGGGCTGGCCCTGTTCTGTATGACACTTACCGCGAACCTGGTCAACGACTACGTCAAGCGTCGGTACCGAGAGGTGTACCGATGAGCACCGACGTCGATTCGGAGGGGGAGTTCGAAACCTCCTCGGGTGGATTCGATACCGACTCGCTCACCGGCGTCGGCCTCGAGTGGACCCACCGCACGGAGTCACTCTTCCACGCCGTCCTGTTCGGCGCGTCGGTGCTGGGCGTGGTCGTGTTGGCCGTCCTCATCGTGGACGTGATTCTCGACGCGCTCACCGGGCTCGCGATCGGTCTCGATCCGGTGACGTTCCTCACGCAGCACTATTCGAACGACTCGAGTCAGGCGGGCTTCCTCGGCGCAATCGTCGGGTCCGTCCTCCTGCTCTTTTTCACCTTCCTGTTCTCGTTTTTCCTCGGGGTGGGCACGGCCGTCTACCTCGAGGAGTACGCGCCAAACACGCGCGTGACGCGACTCATCGAGGCCAACCTGACGAACCTCGCCGGTGTGCCGTCGGTCGTCTACGGCCTGCTGGCACTGGGCGTCTTCGTCAATGGCCTTCGGATGGGGCCGATCCTGCTCGCGGGCTCGATCGCGCTCGCGTTGCTCGTGGTCCCGATCGTCATCGTCGCCAGCCAGGAGGCGTTGCGTTCCGTCCCGGACGGAATGCGCAACGGCTCACTCGCCACGGGCGCAACCCGATGGCAGACCGTCCGCGGCGTCGTCCTCCCGTCTGCGATGCCGGGCATCGTGACGGGGACGATCCTCGCGTTGGCCCGCGCCATCGGCGAGACGGCCCCCCTGCTCATGGTCGGGACGGTCTGGGGCTTGCGCCACACTCCCGGCCCCTTCGACCGCTTCGGGGCGATGACGACCCAGATCTACCAGTGGGCGTTCCTCCCCGAGACCGAACTGAACTTCCTGGCTGCGATGGGGATCGCCGTTCTGCTGGCGATCCTGCTGGGGATGTACGGGGTCGCCTTCCTCGTGCGAAACAAGTACGAACGATCCTACTGACATGGCACAGACAGACTCACTGATCACGACGGACGTATCGGTCACCGATCGCGAACGCACCAGTCGCCCCGACGAGACGGTCGTCCGGGCCGACGGCCTCGAGGTTCACTACGGCGAGGAACGAGCGCTCACGGACGTCGACATCGACATTCCCGAACGGAAGGTGACGGCGATCATCGGCCCCTCAGGGTGTGGGAAGTCGACGTTTCTCCGCTGTGTCAATCGGATGAACGATCAGATCGACACCTGCCGGATCGACGGCGACCTCTCCTTTCACGGCAAGAACGTCTACGACGACGACGTCGATCCCGTGGCCCTCCGTCGGAAGATCGGGATGGTCTTTCAGAAGCCCAATCCCTTCCCCAAGTCGATCCGCGATAACGTCGCCTACGGGCTGCGCGTCCAGGGGAAGACCGACGACGTCGACGCTCGCGTACGGCAGGCCCTCGAGGGAGCCGCCCTCTGGGAGGAAGTCGAGGGCCAACTCGACTCGAGCGGGCTCGACCTCTCGGGCGGCCAGCAACAGCGCCTCTGTATCGCCCGCGCGATCGCCCCCGATCCCGAAGTCCTCCTGATGGACGAGCCGACGTCGGCGCTCGATCCGGTGGCCGCCGCAAAGATCGAGGACCTCATCGCTGACCTCGCCCGGGAGTACACGGTGATCATCGTCACCCACAACATGCAGCAAGCGGCACGCATTTCGGACAAGACGGCCGTCTTCCTCACGGGCGGCGAACTCGTCGAGTTCGACGACACCGCGACGATCTTCGAGGACCCGGACGATCAGCGCGTCGAAGACTACATTACGGGGCGCTTTGGTTGATGGCCCGAAAAGACTACCGCCGGCAGCTGGAATCGCTCCGCGAGGGCGTCCTCGAGATGAGTGAGATGGTCCTCACGCAACTCGCCCGGAGCCTCGAGGCCTACGCCGAGCGTGACGAGGCGCGCGCCCGCTCGGTCGTCGAGGGCGACGACGCGATCAACGATCGCTATCTCGACCTCGAGGGGGACTGCGTCGGCCTGCTGGCGCTTCAGCAGCCGGTCGCGGGCGACCTCCGTTTTATCGCCTCCTCGTTCAAGATCATCACGGACCTCGAGCGTGTCGGTGACCTGGCGGTCAACCTCGCCCAGTACTCGATGGCGGCCGACCGAAACCGGTATCCGGACATCGATATCGAGCACATCGGCCGGTCCGTGCTGCGGATGCTCGAGGACGCGATGGACGCCTACGCGACCGACGACGCCGAGGCCACGACTCGCATTGCGGACACCGACGACGAGATCGACGACCTGTGTGAGCGAGCCAGCGCCGTCGTCGTTCGCGACCTGGTCGACGCGACGACGAGCGACGGGACGCTGCTCGAGGACGTCTCTCGGATGTTGCTCACGATTCGGGATCTCGAGCGGGTGGGCGACCACGCGGTGAACATCGCGGCCCGGACGCTGTACATGGTCGAGAACGACGACGAACTCCTCTATTGAGTCCGTGCCGCTCGCCGGCCTGTCGGCGCACCGACTCGCCGATTACTCGAGGGCCACCAGTCGGTCCATCGCCGGGACGAACAGGCGGCCGCCACCGAGCGCGGGTGGATACTCCAGTCGCACCTGGTCGATCGAGACCGTTTCGAGGTGCTCGCCGGTCATCGAGATTGCCTCGACTCCCCCGCTCGTTGGCACGTACACGACCTGCCCAGCGGCCACGGGTGCGTAGGCGACCGACTCGAGTTCCACGGCCCACTCGAGGGCGCCGGATTCGTCGAGGGCGATGAGTGCGTGACCGTCTTCGCTGGCGTCGAAATCACCGATAGCGGTCGCCAGCACGCGTCCGTCGGCGGCGATCGGATAGCCGTATACCGCCGACAGCGGGGGAAGTGATTCGATTTCGGCCGGAGAGATGTCGGGATGGCCCTCGAGAAACGGGTTGTCTTCCCCCTCGATTCCCGGTGGCACGTACTGCCACCGCTCGGTCCCTTCGTCGGCGTCCACCGCGGCGATCGACGGGATGTCCCTGTTCATCACTGTCTCGAGATTGCCTGCAGCGTAGATCCCATCCTCCGCGATGGTCGGTGGAGCCAGCCGCGTGGGCCGGTCCGTGACCAGTGAGTCGGGGGTGTCGAGAGTGACGCGGTGTCGTTCGGTCCCGTCGGTAACGTCGCGGGCCACGAGGTCATCCGCGGCGTACCAGAGCGTCTCGTCATCGACGGACACCGTGTTCCAGCTGGCAGGGCGCATGGCCGTCGACACCGACCAGCGTTCGGCCCCGTCGTCCGCGTCGATGGCGTACAGGGTCCCGTCATCAGCGTCGTCGGCAACGTACACTACCCCGTCGACGACGGTTGGGTGGCTCATCACCGACGAGCGGCCGAGATCGAGCCGACCGAGTTCCGTCCCGTCCGCTGGGTCGTAAACTGCAATGGCCACGCCGTCCGCAGCCAGCACGGGCACGTACAGTCGCCCGCCCGAGACCTCAGGGGCGAACCACGCGTCTTGTACACGGTCTGCAGTCTCCTCGAGTCGGACCGCCCACTCCAGCTCCCCGGTTGCGACGTCGGCGGCGACCACCCACAGGTCGTTCGTCCGGTCGTCTGTCTCGGGGTCCGTCCACTGGAGCCCCACCGTCCAGCAGACCCGCTCCCCCGCGAGCACCGGCCAGGACCAGGCGTTCGTCATGATCGGCATCGACAACGTCTCCGTGTCGATCCCTTCGAGTTCCTCGAGGAGATCCGCTCGCGTCAGCTCCCAGGCGGTCGAGAGCGACGCGCCAGGACCGCCTCCTTCGGGGACCCGACCCGTTCTGGCAGTGTCGCCGCGGAACGTTCCCCACTCACTGTCGACGGTGTCACTCGAATCTGCCTCCTCGGACCCGTCGGTGGCTTGCTCGTCGTCGTCATCGTCACCGTTCAGGGTGAGATCGTCCGCTCCATCCCCGTCACTACCGCCAGTGCAGCCGGCAATCATCGTGATAGCGGCCGCCGAACCGAGATGGAGCAGGCGACGCCGGTCCAGTTCCCGATTCATACTGACAGGTAAGGAATCCTACATCGTAGTAGTTTTGGTCCACTGCACCACCTCGAGCGACACGGAGTGAGAGGGCGCTCGTCAGCCCTCCGTCTGACGTTCTCGCGGGGTTTATTACCCCTGACTGTCTTTGCCTCGGAACGTGGCCTTCAGTAGCGATCCGCTCGACGAACTCGTCGTCCCTGCCGGGACCGAAGCCCAGGAACACGACCTCGTGACCGAAGGCGACGTCCTAGTCGGTGGCCGGTCGACCGTGGAGTTCGGCGTCCGCGGCCGAAACGTCCTGGCTGGCGAGGGCGCAACCTTCGGCGGGGCCATCGAGGCCGACGGCGATTGTCGACTCGACATGTGGTGTGACGTCGCGGACAACGTCCTGGTCGGTGAGGACGCCTACCTTGGCGAACGCGTACACATCGGTGGCGAACTCAAGGTCGCGGGCGACCTCGACATCGGCGACGACGTCGATATCGAGGAGGGATTCGAGGCCAACGGCTGGATCGTCATCCGCAACCCGATGCCGACGATCGTCTTCCTGTTTATTTACCTCAAACACCTGCTCTTGATGGGCGAGGAGGATGCCGCCGAACGCCTGATCTCGGAACTCGTCGACGAGGACGGCGACGTCGAGGCCGACCCACTCGTCATCCCTGCCAACGCGACGGTCAGCGACGACGCCTGGCGCGTCTCGACGCCAGCACGGATCGGTGACGATTGCCGACTGCACGGCAACGTTCGAGCAGCGCGCATCTCGGTGGGTGCCGACGCCAACGTCTTCGGAAGCCTTCGCGCGCGTGAAGACATCCTCATCGGACCGGGCACCAAGGTCCACGGCGACGTGACCACTCGAGACGGTGCGGTCGACCTAGGTTCGGACGTGCGGGTCCTCGGGGACGTCTCCTGTACGGATCTCGAAATTGGCCCGAACGCGGAGGTCGATGGTTCAATTCGGGCCAGCGGTGAGATCACCATGCGAACGACGGAACGCGAGGCAGAGTAAGCGACCCCGGGTTCCACACTCGAGCACAGCCACGCTGGCGCTGTCGAGACCGTCGTGCCCGCAGAAATGGGATGCTGCGTGAGCCGTCTTCGACGCCGTTGTTCGCTCTGGGGGTACCGGGCACGGCCGCGGTTCGGGATTTTGACCCCTACCATTAAGAACACCTGTTGCGATATGACCAGATGAGTATGGCACGATCAATCATCACACACGTACGGAGGGACGCATGCGATCCATTGCGCTGACAAAAGGCGTTCCGGACTTCTCCGATGGTGCCGTGTCCTTCGACGAGGACGGGCATCTCGAGCGGGGAAAGACGCCGACAGTCATGAATCCGAACGACCACTTCGCCCTCGAGGCGGCCCTGCAGACGCGGGTGCGCCACGGCGGCCACGTCTCCGGAATGAGCATGGGGCCCCCGAGTTACTCGAGCGTGCTCGAGGAGGCGATGGAGGCGGTATACAGCGACGACAGCTATCTGATCTCCGATCGCGCGCTGGCCGCCTCCGACACGTGGGCGACCGCCATCACGCTCTCTGCCGCCATCGAGAAGTATCAGGAGGAAGTCGCAGACGTGGACCTCGTCTTTGCAGGATTCAAAACGGCCGACGGTGAGACGGGTCACACCGGCCCCCAGACGGCGTGGTGTCTCGAGTGGCCCATCGTCACACACGTCATCGCCCTGGACATCGACCCCGAAGAGGAACAGTTGCGGGCCAAGCGTCTCGTCGAGGGCGACGTCGACGAGATCGAAACGGTGGAAGCACCGCTGCCCTGTGTCGTCATCACCGATCCTGAGTTCGAGCCCACCTATCGGAAGGCTGCCCACCGACTCGAGCACAAGCGACTTCGCGCCGAGACTCAAGAGCGGGCAGTCGACCACGATGACCACCTGACGACGTGGGGTCACGCGGACCTGAATCTCGACCCCGACTATATCGGGCTCGATGGCTCGCCCACAATCGTCTCGTCGGTCGATCCGATTCCGAAGGCGCCATCCGAGCGGGAGGCGACCATGATCGACCCAACCGATGAAGACGGACTCGAACAGGTACTCGAGGAGTGTCAGCCCTTCGCGGCAGGTGATTAACGATGACAATCGACCCAGACGACCACACCGTCGAAGCGTTGCGCGAGGCACTGGACACCGTCGAGGACCTCGAGACGGCACGGGCCATTCTCGAGGCCGAACAGACCGGCAAGGACAGAAAGACGGCCAACGAGGCCATCCGCAAGCGAATCGACGCGCTCGAGGAGGACGACAGCGAGACTGTCGCCGCTGAGGACGACGACTCCGCAGGCGAGAGCGGCGATGACGAGGACGAAAGCGAAAGCGAGGACGAGGCCGAACCCGACGACGGGCTCGATCATCCCACCCGCGATAAAAAGCACGTTCGGGCCCTCAACGATGGCACCTACCGCGATATGTGGGTCTTCTGTGAAACCCAGCAGGGTGAACTGCTGGACGTCTCGAAAGAGATGCTCGGAAAGGCCCGCGAACTGATGGACCAGTACGCCGAAGACTACGGCGACGAGGAGGATGTCGTCGCCTTCCTCGTCGGTGACGACTGTACGGACCTCGCCGAGGAGTGTATCGCCTACGGTGCTGACGTCGCCATCTATCACGACGACGACCGCCTCGAGCGGTTCCTGGCGACCCCCTACACCCGGATTTCGGCGCACATGGCCCGCGGCCAGGGAACCGTCGAGTCGACCGACTGGCGCGAGTACGACGAACCGCGGTACACGCTCTTTCCGGCGACGAACAACGGCCGTGACCTCTCGGCGCTCGTCCAGGCCGAACTCGACTCCGGGCTCGCCTCGGACTGTTCGGATCTGTACATCGAGGAAACCGAAATCTCGAATCCCGTCAAAACGGGCGAACCGGGGGTCAAAAAGATGTTCGACCGCGTCTTACACATGAAGCGGCCGGATTTCTCCGGGTTCGAGTACTCGACGATCCTCTGTCTCGACAACCCAGACCGGGATTTCCACCCGCAAGGAGCCTCGGTCATCCCCGGCACGTTCGACGTGCCAGAGCCGGATCCCGAGCGGGAGGGACTGGTCGTCGAACACGACATGGAACTGGAGGACGAATGGTTCGCCGCCGAGGTGACGGAGTACGACACCCTCGAGGCGGGTGTCGATCTGACCGGCCACGAGGTCGTGGTCTGTCTCGGTCGGGGCATCGCCGACGATCCGACGCTGGGGATGGAACTCGGCCTCGACCTCGCCGATGCGTTCGATGACGCTGCACTCGGCATCACCCGGGGAATCGTGACCTCCTCGTACCAGTTCGACGGCCACGTCGAGCGCTACTCCAAGGAGGAACGACAGATCGGCGAAACCGGACAGGTCGTCGCCCCACCACTGTACATCGCCGCGGGCGTGTCCGGGGCCGTTCAGCACAAGGTCGGCATCGACGAATCGGACACGATCATCTCGATCAACACCGACCCGGAGGCGACGATACGGGACTTTAGTGACTACTTCATCGAGGGGGACCTCTTCGAGGTGTTGCCGAAACTCACGGATGCGGTCACCTCCGGGGAAATTCCAATCGAGGCGATGGCGGACGGAGGTGAGGACTGACGATGACACAGACCAAACCTGTTGGCGGTCTCGAGGGTGAGTACGAACACTACGAGGCGATCGTCGTTGGCTGTGGGCCCGGCGGGGCTGCAGCCGCGGCCCGGCTCGCTGCACACGACATCGAGACACTCGTGCTCGAGCGCGGCACCGAAGCCGGCTCGAAGAACGTCTCGGGAGGCCTGATCTACGCCGAGGAGTCCGCCCCCTACACGATCGAGGACCTGTTCCCGAACTTCCGGGCGGCAGCCGCCGAGCGGCCCGTGACGGACTACCAGATCCACAATATTGCCGGCAATAAGGTCAAGACCGTCGACCTGACCGACCTCCACGAGCACGACACCGAGTGGTGTGACGCCGTCCTCCGGCGACACATGGACAGCTGGCTGGAAAGTCGCGTCCACGAACTGACCAGCGAGACCGGCGGCGGCGTGCTGACGGATGTCCGTGTGAACGGCTTACTCCGTGAGAACGGTCAGATCGTTGGGGTCACCTGTGACGAACTCGATCCCATCACGGCCGATTTCATCGTCGCCGCCGATGGCGTCAACTCCGAACTCGCACGTGACGCCGGTCTGATGGATTGGGCGGCACCCGAGGAGTGGTTCCAGGGCGTCAAGGCGGTGGTCGAGATGGATCCCCAGGAGATCAACGATCGCTTCGGCCTCGAGCCTGACGAGGGAATCGCCCACCTGTTCTCGGGCGACCTCTTCGAGGACGTCCGCGGTGGCGGGTTCCTCTACACCAACGAGGACACGCTCTCGATTGGGACCGTCTTCCACCTCGACAGTCTCGTGGCCGAACAGGCCGAACCACACGAGTTGCTCGACGCCCTGCTCACCCATCCACTCATGTCCCAGTGGATCGGCGACGACTACCACGAACTCGAGTACGGGGCGAAACTCGTGCCGGACTCGAAGAAGGTCGCCCATCGCGAGCCCTATCGCGACCGCCTGGTGTTGGTCGGGGACGCCGGTGGGCAGATGCAGGCCCAGGGCCCGATCATCAAAGGGATGAACCACGCGGTCACCGCAGGTGCGCTCGCCGCCGATGCGTACATGCTCACTCGCGGGAACGCCGATCCAGAAGCACCGGGTCGGCGGTACACGACCATGCTCGAGCAATCGGGCACGATGGCCAAGCTTCGGCCGCGACGGTACGAACTCACCAGCCCAGTGGGCGAACACGGCCTCGTGACGCGGGTAACGGAAGGGGTACTCGACTCGCCAGTGGGTTCGCTGGCGATCGGCAACCCACTCGCGAAGCGGTTGTTGCCGAAGGCCTACAACTCCCCGTTCCTGGTGGGAATGCTCCCGGACACCCAGACTGGCTACACCACGCTCCCGGCGATCATCGCCGAACAGCACGGCCGCACCGTCCACTGGGAGAACGAGGTCGAACCACCCAGCCTCGAGGAGCGGATCGGCGACCTCACCTACAATACGGACGTCGGCAATCCACACATCCGCGTGCTGGACAACTCCGAAGCGGCGAGCGGGGCAGCGGTCTACGCCTGCCCTGTGAGTGCCGAGGACTTCGGCGGGGGCTGTTACCGATCGGAGACGGTCACGACCAACGGCTCGGAGGAAACCCTGGTGAGTCTCGACACCCAACCCTGTGTCGAGTGTGGCACGTGCGCCATCGTCGCTGACACCGAGTGGGAACACCCCCGCGGTGGCAAGGGCGTCGAGTTCAGGCAGGGCTGATGGCCGACGGCGACGAATTGGACGCGAACAACGAATCGACGCCCATGATCGATCGCGAGGCACTCGAGGCCCGGATCGCCGACCTCGAGCGCCGTTCCGTCCGTGATCGAGCGGCGGTCGAGCGTCTCACCACGGAGGAGGTGTGGTCCCTCGACCCCCACCACTACCTCCGGGACGGTGCGGGCCCGGCCGTCTGGCTGTACGTCGAGGGGCGGACCGGTGGTCGGCTGTACGAGTTTTCACCCGACCAGTTCGCTCGCCTCGAGCGCGCGATGAACCGCTGGCTCGAGTGCTTCGCGCGCTGTCACGGCGTCGATCTCGAGGCCGAGTTCACGCTGCGCGAAGCGGCCGAGTTGTTACTCGAGACCCGAAACATCCACGACGTGGGTGAACTGCTGACTGGGGTCCCCCCAGACGGGTGAGAATGCGAACGCCACAACCGAGTCACCCATTACGTTTGGGCCGATCGCTTCCGCCGTGTTGCTTCTATCGTTCATCTCGAGGTGCTGTCGCCTGTGATCGACAGAGGTTTGTTGACAACATCACTTCGATCGCTATGCGAGCTGCGACTGCCAGGTTTCAAATCTCCCTGTGACAATCTTGCCACTCACGAGTTTGTTCGTGGCAAAATGGGTTGGGGCAGATTTGAACTGCCGGCCTCCTCCATGTCAAGGAGGTGTCATAACCAGACTAGACCACCAACCCGTCCGGTTTGTATCACCGCTTTCGTTGACTGCACTCGTCCGTTGCCCGCCACTGCAATTGAAGGTTTCGAATCGGTGACCGCCTCGCCACAGTACCCCACGCTCGCTCCGATACGCTTAAGTTGATGTACTGGTTTGAACATCATAAGACAGATTCGTACATTGAACCCCACATGAACACGTACATCGAACCCGTCGCTGACGGGCAGGATCTCAGTCAGGCCGAGGCTCGAGCCGCCTCTCGAGCGGTGTTCGAGGAGGCCACCGAGGCACAAATCGGCGCGTTGCTCACGGCCCTCCGGGCCAAGGGCGAGACCGAGGCCGAAATCGCGGGCTTCGCCGAAGGGATGCGCGAGGCCGCGCGGACCATCGAGCCCGACCGAACGCCGCTCGTCGATACGTGTGGCACTGGTGGCGACGACTACGACACCATCAACGTCTCCACCACGAGTGCGATCGTTGCCGCCGGTGCAGGCGTTCCCATCGCGAAACACGGCAACTACTCCGTCTCCTCATCTTCGGGCAGCGCCGACGTCCTCGAGGAGGTCGGCGTTCGCGTCGATGCCGAACCCCCCGCAGTCGAGCGGGCAATCGAGGACGATGGGATCGGATTCATGCTCGCACCCGTCTTCCACCCGGCGATGAAAGCCGTCATCGGCCCCCGAAAGGAACTTGAAATGCGAACCATCTTCAACGTACTCGGGCCGCTCACCAACCCGGCCGGTGCCGACGCACAGGTCGTCGGGGTCTACGACCCGACGCTCGTCCCCGTTCTCGCCCGTGCCCTCGCGCGGATGGACGTCGACCGGGCCCTCGTCGTTCACGGCGACGGGACCGACGAGATCGCCATCCACGGTGAGACGGTAGTCGCCGAAGTCACCGGCGAAACCGTCGAGGAGTACACCCTCAAGCCAGCCGATATCGGCCTCGAGCGCGCCGACATCGAGGCGATTGCCGGCGGCCAACCAGCCGACAACGCCGCGGATATGCGCGCCATTGTCGACGGTCGCCTCGAGGGCGCCAAACGGGACGTGATCCTGGCGAACGCCGGTGCAGCGATCTACGTCGCTGGCAAGGCGGCATCGATTGAGGACGGGGTGGCCGCCGCCGAAGCAGCCATCGACGCCGGAAACGCCGGCAAAACACTCGAGGAGCTGTGCGCTCCGAACGATCAGTCGGTGGCCAAATGAGTGGCTCACACGGGAGCGTGCGAGTGAAAATCTGCGGACTGACTCACCCCGATGACGTGCGGGCCGCGGTCGAGGCGGGTGCCGACGCCGTCGGGATCGTCTGTGACGTCCCGATCGAGACGCCACGGGCAGTAACCATGGAGAACGCCGCCTCGCTCGTGCAGGCGGTGCCGCCGTTCGTCACCACCGTCCTGGTCACGATGCCGAAGGGACCGGGACGGGCCATCGAACTCGCCCAGTCGATCGATCCCGACGTGCTCCAGCTCCACGGCGGGATGCGACCCGGCGACCTGGCCTACCTCCGGGCGCAGATTGCCGCCGACGTCTTCCTCGCCGTCGACGCTGACGAACTCGAGGGTGCCACACGATACGACGACCTCGCCGACGCGCTCGTCGTCGATTCGACCGACGACCAGGGTGCCGGCGGGACGGGTGAAACGCACGACTGGTCTCGAACCAGTTCGCTCGCCTCCAGCCTCGAGTCGCCGATCGTGCTCGCGGGCGGGCTCACCCCCGAAAACGTGTGCTCGGCGATCGACACCGTCAGCCCCTACGCCGTCGACGTCGCCAGCGGTGTCGAGCGCGAACCGGGCCGCAAAGACCACCGACGCGTTCGCGAGTTCGTTGCCGCCGCCAGCTCCACCGACCATCCCACGCCGAACACCCTCGAGCCCTGAACATATGTCCGAATCGAACCACCCAGACACCGATCAGACATCGACGACGGTGCTCGAGACCGATCGCGAGACGTTCATTCGACTGGCCGACGCCACCGATCGAGACGACCAACCGGTGGCCGTCCGGGTCGAGGCACCACTCGACGTCTCCGTGACGCCGTTGACGGCCTACGCGACGCTTGCCGACGATGGCGAGACGAGTCACGCGTTCCTCCTCGAGAGTGCCGAAAAGACGCCCTCGAGCGACCCCGATGGGGCGTTTCGTCCGAACTCGAGTAGCGCCGAACGCCACGCTCGGTTCTCCTACGTCGGCTACGACCCCGAGGCTGTGGTGACTGTGGGCCCCGGAGGAACGACGATCGAGCAACTCCACGCGAGCGCGCCAATTGAACCTGGCCAGGCCGAGCGAACGGGCGACGACGACGTCCTCGACGTCCTTCGAACCGCCATGCCCGACGTCCGCCTCGAGAACGTCCCAGACCGTGAGCGCCAGCACCTCGAGGGTGGCCTCGTGGGCTTTCTCGCCTACGACGCCGTCTACGACCTCTGGCTCGAGGAAGTCGGACTCGACCGTCCGGACTCCCGGTACCCCGACGCAGAGTTCGTGCTGACGACCAGGACCCTCGTCTTCGACGAACTCGATGGCACACTCTCGCTCGTGTGTACACCAGTGCTCGACCCCGACGACGACCCGGGGGCCGTGTACGACGACGTCGCTGGGGAGGCCGAACGCGTCCGCAGCCGACTGGCGGCAGCGACCGGAACCGAACTCGGTGGGTTTTACCGAACTGGCGAAGACGCCGGGTCGAAAGCCGACTACGAAGAGAGCGTTCGTCGCGCGAAGGAGCACGTCCTCGACGGCGACATCTATCAGGGAGTCATCTCGCGGAAACGGGAACTCCGCGGCGAGATCGATCCGCTGGGCTTCTACGCGGCCATGCGTGATGTCAACCCATCGCCGTACATGTACGTCCTCCGCCACGACGACCTGACCGTTGTCGGAGCGAGTCCCGAAACGCTCATTTCGGTCCGCGGGTCGGAGATCATGTCGAACCCGATCGCGGGCACCTGTGACCGGGGCTCGAGTCCGGTCGAGGACCGACGTCTGGCCGGGGAAATGCTCGCCGACGGTAAGGAGCGCGCCGAACACACGATGCTGGTCGACCTCGCGAGAAACGACGTGCGACGGGTCGCCGAACCCGGATCCGTCAGGGTCGAGGAGTTCATGAACGTCCTGAAATATAGCCACGTACAACACATCGAGTCGACCGTGACTGGCCACCTCGCGGACGATGCCGATGCATTCGACGCGACGCGGGCTGCCTTTCCGGCTGGCACCCTCTCGGGCGCACCGAAGATTCGTGCCATGGAGATCATCGACGCCCTCGAGGACGAACCCCGTGGACTCTACGGCGGCGGGGTTGGCTACTACTCGTTCACCGGCGATGCCGACTTTGCCATCGTCATTCGGACGGCAACGGTCGAGGGGCCTCCGGACGACGCGTTGATCACGGTTCAGGCCGGTGCGGGCCTGGTCGCCGACAGCGATCCAACCGCCGAGTACGAAGAAACCGAACAGAAGATGGGTGGTGTGGTGACCGCCCTCGAGACAATCGAGCGCACGCCGGTGGACGGAACCGACCACAGCGACAGTGGCGAGACGGCACGTCCGGTTGCTGACGACGAACCGATCACGGAGGTTCGCCGATGAGTAGCGACCCCGGACCGGAGGCGTCTACGTCAACTGCTCCCGAGTCGAAAGCGGCGACCACCTCACGTGCGGATACAACGTCGACGGCGACCGCCGAACGGGAGCGCCCACACGTCCTCGTGATCGACAACTTCGACTCGTTCACCTACAACCTCGTCGAGTACGTCAGCGAACACGCCGAGACCACAGTCCTGAAGAACACTGCCTCCCTCGAAGAGGTTCGCGCCGTCGACCCCGATGGGATCATCATCAGTCCGGGGCCGGGACACCCGAAACACGATCGTGACGTCGGTGTCTCTATCGACGTTATCCGTGAGTGCAGCCGGACCGTTCCCACACTCGGCGTCTGCCTCGGTCTCGAGGCCGCCGTCTACGCCTTCGGTGGGACCATCGACCGAGCCCCGGCCCCGATTCACGGCAAGGCCTCGCCTATCGACCACGACGGTGCGGGCGTCTTCGATGGCCTCGAGCAGGGCTTCCAGGCCGGCCGCTACCACTCGCTGGTGGCTATCGACGTGCCAGCGTGTCTCGCGGTGACCGCGACGACCGAACAAGATGAGACGGATCTCGTGATGGGGGTTCGTCACACCGGGGAGTACCGACTCGAGTGTGTCCAGTTTCACCCGGAGAGTGTCTTGACGGCCGTTGGCCACGACGTCATCGAGAATTTTCTCGAGGGGTGCTAAATTTCCCCACCCGGTCGTCGTGTATAGATTCACGCACCAGCCGGAGGGATATAATAGCAGGTCATATATGTGCCGCTGTCGTATATAGGGGTAGAAACCCATCCCCACTCCATCATCCATGTCATCAGAGGACTCCAGGCACGTCTATCGGTTGCATTCAACGCTCGAACTCCCGCTCGAGGACCTCGAATCCCACCTCGAAACGGCGTCGTACCCAGAGTCGGTCACCGACGTCGAACTCACGCGGCGAAACAACACACTCATCCTGAAAGCCGTCTCCGACGACGAGACGGTGAGTAAGTACACACCAACAGCTCAGCTCAAGGCCAGCGTGGTCGAAAACCGCGTCTACGAGGAAGACCCCGACGAACGGCGCAACTCGTTCCGTTGGGACGACGAGGAAGAAGACGAGATCGAATCCGAACTCGTCGAGTTCGCCGCGTTCAAGGGCGACCGTGAAACGGTCCTTCAGAACTCCCTGCTCCAGTACGAGATGTTCCAGGTGCTGTGTGACATCGCCCATCAGACCGAGAAGGGGACCCTCACGGCTATTTCAGAGCGGGATGGCGACCTCGAGGCGACACGGATCGTCGACGGCGAGCCTCGACCTGCCGACGTCGAGGTGGGGGAGGGCCCACGCGAGCGAGGTTCTGGTTCGGG
>Ga0207421_10000346_pt1 | contig 59034 bp, 57 predicted proteins | sample SodLakKL_010_SED_4_FD_187542 | JGI IMG/M metagenome (GOLD analysis project Ga0207421, IMG submission 187542) | Alkaline sediment microbial communities from Lake Tanatar, Kulunda Steppe, Russia - 8KL_010_SED (SPAdes) (version 2) | ecosystem: Environmental > Aquatic > Non-marine Saline and...
ACCTTCTTCGCCAGCCGCAAGTTATATATTCCCCATCAAAAGGTTTTCATCCTTCTGATGGTGCCCCCCGAATTGTGGGGGCATGGGGGTCTTGTATAATTAACCCGGCCGGATTAATTGATAGCTGCAAAATTTAACCGGTTGCTCATTCGTTAAACATGCGGGAGAGGCTCGATTTTTTGCGGGCAGCATTGTTTTTATGCAAAACTCCCTTGGCCGCCGCTTTGTCAATCTGGCGCACAGCATTATAAAGCCTGTTTTTTGCCTCTTCTTCGTCTCCGCCATGCAGAGCCTCCTCAAAGCGGCGGATCGAGGTCTTGACCAGGCTCTTGGTCCGTTTGTTTCTCAGCTCGCGTTTCTCGGTTTGTCTTGCCCTTTTGGCTGCTGATCTGATATTAGGCAAACCCAGTACCTCCTTTCTTTCCTCTAAAACACTAAAATATTATCATCAGTGCCGATAAAAAGCAAGCATTTGTTTTGCTTGTGGAAATAGCTTTTGTAAGTTACTGCTTAACTTAAAAGGGAATTGATAGTTAAATTCACCATTATAGAACTAAATATCACAGTTGTACACTTCTTTGATGTAAAATAATATTTAGATCCAATCTAATTTCTTTAGGTGTTTGTTTTGGCCAATGGCTACTATAATATCTTCTTTCTCAATAATGTCTTCTGCCACTGGCGAGATTTTAGTTTTATCTCCGTTATTACGACGGAGGGCTATGACGCTAACTCCATGGCGGGCCCGTAAATCAAGTTCTTTAAGCGACTTATTTATCATATGATCGGGTGCTACGATCTCAACCACGCTGTAATTGTCCGAAAGTTCAATCATATCGATAATCGAAGGGGCTACCAGGCTACGGGCCAGTTTATGTCCCATTTCCCGTTCCGGAAAAACTACCCGGTTAACTCCTATTTTCTCAAGCACCTTGCCATGAAGAGTGTCCCTTGCTTTGGCTACAATGTATTTCGCTTCCAGCTCAATGAGCAAAATGGCAGCCATAATGCTGGCCTGCACATCATCACCAATTGCTATAACCACGGCATTGAAATCCTTGATATCAAAAGCTTTCAGGCAGGCTTCGGAGGAAGCATCCGCTTGTGCCGCATTGGTTACTTCATCGCTGATCAGTTGAATTTTTTCTTCATCATCATCGATAACCATTACATCGTGACCCAGATCATAGAGAGTCTTGGCCACGCTTGTCCCGAACCGACCGGCTCCAATTACTAAGTACTGCTTGTTCATTAAACAACCTCCTGGTAAAGTAGTATCCGTAAATACCATATAGTTTAAAAACTAACCGATCATCAGATGTTCCTCAGGATATTTTATGGCATCATCTTTCGGTTTTTTCTGAGCCAGGGCTACCAGCAGGGTTACCGGGCCTATCCTCCCGCAAAACATAGTTGCAATTAAGGTAATTTTACTGGGGTTACTCAGTTCCGGAGTAATCCCTGATGAAAGCCCAACTGTGCCAAAAGTTGAAAACGCTTCAAAAAGCAGGGCCATAAAATCATGGTTTTCAAACAAAGTCATTAAAAATGTGGCCATAAATATCAAAGCTGCCGCTGCAATTATAATCGATATAGCCTTCATGATATGATATACAGGCAGGCGGCGTAAAAAAAGCACCGGTTCATGCCTGCCCTTGATCATACTGATCAGGGTAATTAGCACAACCCCGAAAGTGGTCGTTTTCACTCCTCCGCCGGTGGAAGTAGGTGAGGCTCCGATAAACATAAACACCATTATAATTAGCAAAGATGAATATTTTAGCATTCCTGTTTCCAAGACACTGAAGCCGGCGGTGCGGGCGGTTGCCGAGGTAAACAGGGCTGTAAATATTTGCGCTCCACCTGTTAGATTGCCCATTGTATCCGGGTTGTTATATTCAAGCAGCAGGATCAGGATGGTTCCGCTGGCCAAAAGGGAGGCGGAAATGATCAGCACCAGGCGGCTGTGCAGCGAAAGAGGGTTGCGGTGACTAAATAGACTGATCAATTCAAGTATAACCGTGAATCCCAGGCCACCGATAATAAAAAGAATCATGATCGTCCCGTTTACCAGGTAATCAGCAGGGAAAAGGGTCAGGCTGTCATAATTGCCAAATAGATCGAATCCGGCATTGCCAAAAGCTGATACGGCGTGAAAGAGCGAAAAGAAAATCCCCTGCTTATTTCCAAGGTCGGGGATAAATCGAAAACAGAGCAATACAGTGCCTATAAAGATGAAAAACAAGGCGATTCGAAATACTGATTTTACCAGTGGAACCAGTCCGGCCATAGATTCTTGATGCAGGGTTTCTTTAACAATCAGGCGATCTCGTAAAGAGATTTGACGTCCCAAAAAAATAAAAATAAGGGTCGTCATGGTCATGAAACCAAGCGACCCGATAAATATCAGGATCATGATTACAACCTGCCCAAAAGGAGAGAAAAAGGTGCCGGTATCAACTACCACCAGCCCGGTCACACATACTGCTGAAGCGGCAGTGAACAAAGCATCAATATAATTTATACCAGCCCCTTCATGGGCCTGCGGCAAGCTGAGCAGCAGGGAACCGATCACTATCACGCTCAGAAACCCTGAAGCCATAACCCGTGCCGGATTTAACGGTTTTCGCCTTTTGGACAAAATTGTTTGTCTCCTGCCGGTGATTAATAGAATGCTCTATCAATTTTTACAGGTCCGATTTTCTATAGTTTACTCTTTTTCCCTGGTTACTTCAATAATTGTTTATCTTAATCTGTTTTACAATTAAGGCGACGGGAAGGAGAAAAATTGATAGTTATCGAAATTATAAATATCCGCTGAAAAATGTAGATTAAACAGGGCATGCTGAAAGGTGGTACTGAAAAATGAAAGTGCTCAGCAGTGCGGCGATGAAGGAAGCGGATCGCAAAACCATAGAAGAATTGGGAATGCCGGGGGCGGTCCTGATGGAAACGGCCGCCACCCGGGTGGTCGAATTGATCAGGCACAAGCTGCCCCGGGCCAGGCGTTTTGCCATCCTGGCCGGGCCCGGCAATAATGGTGGTGACGGCCTGGTTGTAGCCAGGTTGCTGAAAAATGCCGGTTTGTCGGGATCGCTGTGGAGCACTGTAAAGCCGGGCGGATACCGCGGTGATGCCGGGATTAACGAGCAGTACCTGGAACGGACCTCTTTCCGGGTCAACCGGCTTGGCGAAAGGGAAAGCCTGGATCAGTTCCGGGAGGAACTAAAGTCTGTCGATGTTGTGGTTGATGCCCTGCTTGGAATCGGAGTGGGCCGGGAAGTGGAAGGCCTGTTTGCGGAATTGATAGAAGGTATTAACGGCTCAGGCCGGCCGGTAGTGGCTGTTGATATTCCCTCAGGCGTCAACGCCGATACCGGGGCGGTAATGGGCTGTGCCGTGCAGGCCGACTGGACGGTAACCTTTGCTTTTCCCAAGCTGGGCCTGCTTTGCTATGAGGGAGCTGAAAAGACAGGAGACATATATGTCGGACAGATTAATATTCCACCGGCGCTGGTTGAGAACGAACCGGTAGATCTGCTGACGCCGGCCCGGATCCTGGATCTGCTGCCGGTAAGAGAAAAGTCCGCCCACAAAGGCAGCCTGGGCCGGGTGCTGATCGTGGCCGGATCGCCGGGAATGACCGGGGCTGCTGTTATGACCGCTGAATCGGCCTTGAGGGGCGGGGCGGGGCTGGCTTACCTGGCCGTGCCGCACAGCCTGGAACCGGTTGTCAGTACCCAACTGGTGGAAGTCATTACCCTTTCTTTAGAAGAGGCGCAGCCGGGCATCTTGGGCCCCGCGGCAGCGGAGACGATCGTGGGCCGGGCCGGCGCCTGTGAGGCGCTAGCCATTGGTCCCGGGCTGGATCCGGGCAGCGATACGGCCGCCGTGCTTGAAAAAGTGATCGTTTCTTCGCCCGTGCCTTTAGTAATAGATGCCGGGGCCCTGGAAGCGCTGAAAGGCCGGATGGACTTGCTAAAGCAGGCCAAGACACCGGTGGTAATTACGCCCCATCCCGGTGAAATGGCCCGCCTGTCCGGCCTGTCTATCCGTGAAGTACAGGAAAACCGCCTGGAGGTGGCCCGAGATTATGCCCGCAGGTGGGGTGTTTTTTTACTGCTGAAAGGTTACAATACGATTATTGCCGCTCCCGATGGTAAAGCGGCCATTAACCCTACCGGCGGACCGGCCCTGGCCACAGCCGGCTCAGGAGACCTGTTAACGGGTTTGATTGCCTCCTTTATGGCCCAGGGCCTGGAGGCGGAAGATGCCGCCCGGGCCGGGGCTTTTATGCACGGCCTGGCCGGCGACCTGGTTCCCGGGGGCCGGGGCCATATGGCCCGCGATGTAATGAGCTGCTACAAACAGGCTTTCCATAAGCTGGAAAGTGCTGAAACATCAAGGGAGGTAAATCCTTATCTAACCGGGATCAGGAGTTATTGATATATTATTTTAACTGCGGAGGTATGGTCATGCTCGATTGTCTGATGAGTGCTGAAGAAAAAAAATTGCAGGAAGAAGTGCGCGCTTTTGTCAAGGAGGATATTGATAAACAGCTCCTGCGGGAGATGGACGAAGATAAAATCCGCTATCCCCGTGAATTCCTGGAAAAAGCAGCAGCCCGGGACTTGCTGGGCTTACGTTTCCCTGAAAAATACGGGGGCAGGGCCATGCCATGGACTTCAGAAATAATTGCCCTGGAAGAGGTTGGAGTCCTGGGAACTTCCCTGGGCTGCCTTTACTCGCTGGTCAGTATTGTGGGGGAGGCCATCGACAAGTTTGGGTCTGATCATCTAAAGAAAAAATATTTGAAGCCGACCCTGGAAGGGAAGCTGACCTGCGCCGAGGCGCTGACCGAACCGCGTGGCGGGTCGGATTTTTTCGGGGCCACCTGTACGGCCAGGAAAGAAGGGGACCATTATGTTATAAACGGCCAGAAACGGTTTGTAGTCGGATCTGAAGGGGCCGACTATTTCATGGTTTACGCCAGGACCGATCCCGATGCCCAGCCTCATAAATCAATCAGCGCCTTTTTGGTTGACCGCTGTCCCGAAGTGAGAGCGGAATACCTTTACGGGCTGATGGGCACCCGGGGCGGCGGAACCGGGAGGCTCGTTTTCAATGATGTCCGGGTTCCCGCGGAAAACCTGCTGGGCGAAGAAAATAACGGAACTGCTATATTTTACCAAATGATGATCCCCGAGAGGATGACCAGCGCCGGCGGGGCCGTGGGGATGGGCCGGGCCGCCCTGGAAGTGGCCGCCCGGTACAGCACCAGGCGCAAGGCTTTCGGGCAGGAAATTAAGAATTTCCAGGGAGTTAGTTTTAAGGTAGCCGACAGCATTACCAGCCTGGATACGGCCAGGGGCATTGTTTACCTTGCCGCCCGTTCTGTAGATGCCGGGGATCCTCCGGGGCGGTCAAGGAGGCTTGTATCGGAGGCTAAAAAAGTGGCCACCGAGAATGCCTGGAAGGTGGTCAACAATGCCATGCAGGTCATGGGCGGGATCGGCTATACCAATGTTTACCCCATTGAAAAAATGCTCCGTGATGTCCGCCTGATTATGATCTGGACCGGAACCAATGAGATCATGGACCTGATTATACAGCACGAGTATTACAGGGAACTGGACAAAGAAGGGTTTAAAGGACGCGATATCGAATTTGATGCACCGGAAGCGGATCAGGAAGACGAAAAAATTTACGAATAAAGGCCGGCCCGCAGCGGCTGCAACTAGATAAGGGGGAAAATGGCAAATGGGGAAGAAACGTGTGAAGGTAGGATTGGTGGGAGCGGGGACGATCGGAAAAGGCGTGGTCGATCTGTACAAGCGCAATAGCGTTTTAATCAATAATAAAATCGATTTTGAGGTAACCCTGGAAAAGGTGGCCGATCGGGATCAGGACCGCCTCGAGGCCCTCGGTTTGGAAGATAAACAACTGACCACGGATGCCGCCGATGTCCTGGACGACCCGGAGATCGATGTTGTAATTGAACTGATCGGTGGAATTGAGCCGGCCCGCGGTTTTATCGCCAGGGCCTTGGAAAACGGCAAGTACGTGGTTACGGCCAATAAAGATATGATGGCCCGGCACGGCCTGGAGTTGATTGCCCTGGCCCGCCAAAAAAACCTGAACCTGTTTTACGAAGCAAGTGTTGGCGGCGGAATCCCCCTGATTCGCCCCCTTAAGCACAACCTGGTAGCCGACCGGGTCAGCCGGGTGCTGGGCATCGTTAACGGCACCACCAATTATATTTTTACCCACATGGCCCAGGACGGTTTGAGCCTGGAAGAAGCCCTGTCTGAAGCACAGAGGTTCGGTTTTGCCGAAGCGGATCCCACCAACGACGTGGAAGGGCTCGATGCCGCCTACAAGCTGGTGATCATGGCCAACCTTGTTTTCGGTAAAAAGGCCGAATTTGACCGGGTTCACATTGAAGGGATCAGAGGGGTAACTTATGAAGATATCGCCTATGCCCGGGAAATCGGCTACACCATTAAACTGCTGGCCATCGGTGAAGACCTCCCGGAAGGGCTGGCCCTGCGGGTCCACCCGGCCCTGGTCCCACTGGAGCATCCCCTGGCTTCGGTTAGAAACGAACTAAATGCTGTCTTTATCGAAAGCGAAGCCTCCAGAGAGCTCATGTTTTACGGGCCCGGTGCCGGGCCCATGCCCACGGCCGCCGCTGTTTGGTCCGACGTAGTTGAAGCGGCCCGCTGCCTCCACTTTAATGTTGCCAACGGAGTGGTCGAAAGGGAGCTGGAAGAAACCGGTTTCGTTCCGGTGGAGGCCCTGGAATACCGCTTCTACCTCCGCTTCCTGGTCGAGGACCGGGCCGGTGTCTTTGCATCCCTGGCCAATGCTTTTGCCGATGAGGGGGTCAGCCTGGATATGATCATCCAGAAGCGGCGCGTCGGGGATCTGGCGGAAGTGGTCCTGGTTACCCACGAAGTGAAGGAAGAAGCTTTTCACCGGGCCCTGGGCAAGGTCACCGATATTTCGGCTATCAAGCCCAACCCGAGCATTATCCGCCTGCTCAATTAGACGTACCCTTGGCTTCTGCCTGTCCGGTTCAAAAATACGGGTGACTAACCGAAGGACCGAATACCGGTCTGTTGTCCTGAACTACCAGGATGCATGGGGTCTACTGACCCCGTGAGGATGTCACTTGTTGCATCTGACTCGGCAGGGAAGATCAGGTAGATTTATGATCCAGAAGCTAAATCCAGGGCTGGAAGTGCCGGTTAAAGAGAAGTTTGTTTTCCATTAAAGCTGCCATGCGGCGGGGCATCGAAGCGGGATAAACCAGGGCCCGGCTATGCAGCAGGATTGAACCGGCCAGGGTGGGAATGAAAGCCCCCCTGAAGTTGGTTTTACAGAGGTGGTTATGAATTTTACCGGCCTCCAGGCCTGTTTTTTCGGCTTCTTTTACTGCATTGAAAGCCAAAACGGCGCTTTTGAAAGCATTGAACAGGCCCTCCCCGGAAAAAGGCTCTACCAGTCCGGCGGCGTCGCCGATTAAAAGCAAGTTTTTCCGGCCTGCTTTTTTTAACGGCCCCAGGAAGGGCAGGGGCCACCATGACGGCCCGGATCCGTTTTTATCTTCATCAAACAGGTTTAAGTACGCCTTTTTTAGCAGCCCCGGTCCCAGCAGGCCTCCGACTCCCCGGTTGATCCATGTGCTGCCGTTAAAAGACCATCCCATCCCCCCGAGCAGGGGCAGGGGATAAAAAATGAGGGTTCCCGGACCGGGTCCAGGAGCTTTAATTCCGGGTTCCGTTTCGACTAGCTCGCTCAAGCCCCGGCCGCAGGGATTTATCCCGGGTTCCCTCAGGCCCGACAGGATTCCGCACCGCCCCATGGCTCCGTCGGCCCCGATCACGTAGCGGGCAGTTATGGGGGTTAAGCCGGTTTCAGCCGCCGCCAGGGTGTAAAGTCCGCGGGGCTGCGCGGTTGTTTTTGCCTCATCGAGCCCCTTCAGGGTATGCCCTTCCAGAATGAGGGCTCCTTTCCCGGCAGCGTAATGGAGCAGGTACCGGTCGAAATATTCTCTTCGCACCAGCAGGCCCAGCCTCCGGGCGGGCCGGTAATCAAAACTCCTGCCGCCCCTGTTGACCCGGATTGTATGGACCGGTTCGCCGGTTATCCGGCCGAGGTCCAGATCAGGTGGGAGGGCTGAAAGGGCCCGGGCGGACACAAAACCGCCGCAGGGCTTAAAGCGGGGCATTTTCTTTTGCTCCAGGACAACCGTGGATAAACCGGCTTCTGCCGCCAGGGCAGCCGCCAGTGAACCGGCCGGCCCCCCTCCGACTACTGCCAGGTCATAGATTCTTTCGCTTTCCGGCATAAGTATTTGTGGAGCCTCCACTAAAGCAAAAAATTAAGATAAATGCATCTAAAAGCGGTTGTGCTTCATTATAGCACAAGAGGGGGCTTCATACCTTGACGGGCATTTCCGGATAGATTAAAATTATCCCTGTAATACCTAGAGGAGATTAAAACAAGGCCATGGTTAAAAACGACAAGAACAACCATGTAACAAGCCCGGGACTAAGCATATCGGCCCTTTTCCCGGTTCTGATATGATTTAACGGCCGGCTGGCAAAGCCGGCTTGTTTCATCAATCCAGGCTTATTATAACCACTGGAGGCTGAGCAATGCCCGTTGATTTTGGTAAAGAAGTAGATTACGTAGCCCGCCTGGCCCGCCTTTCCCTTGAACCCGGTGAAAAAGAACGCATGGCCGGCCAGCTGAGCGAAATCCTGGAGACTGCCCGCCGGATCCAGGAACTTGACACCACCGGCGTTGAACCTACTTCGCATGTGACTGAACTGCCGGCGGTATTGAGGGAAGATCGGATCAAACCTTCCCTGCCCCTGAACAGGGCCTTACAAAATGCTCCGCGGCGGGAAAAAGGGTTTGTCAAAGTCCCGAGGATTACCGCTTCAGAACAGACTGAAGAATAGGGGCCGGAAGTGGCCCCGGATGTCTAAAAGCTAAGCCGGAAGTGAGGTATGGTATGCGCCTTTATGAACAGACTGCCGCTGACCTGAGCCGGATGCTGCAGTCCCGCGAAGTGAGCTCGGTTGAGGTGGTCCGGAGCTTCCTGGAACGGATTAATGAGGTAGATCCCCACCTGAGAGCCTTTATTACTCAGACCCCGGTCATGGCTTTGGATTCGGCCGGGGAAATAGATGCCAGGAGAACGCGCGGTGAAACTCTCCATCCCCTGGCCGGGGTGCCGGTTGCCGTCAAAGACAACATTTCAACCATGGACCTGCGTACCACCTGTGCCTCCCGCATCCTGGAAAATTACATTCCGCCCTTTGATGCCACCGTTATTTCGGTCATAAAGAAAGCCGGAATGCCCATCCTGGGCAAAACTAACCTTGATGAATTCGCCATGGGTTCGTCTACTGAAAACTCGGCTTTTTACCCCACCCGCAATCCCTGGGATCCGGAGCGGGTTCCGGGCGGTTCGAGCGGCGGCTCCGCGGTTGCCGTGGCCACCGGCATGGCGCCCCTGGCCCTTGGTTCCGATACAGGAGGCTCGATCCGCCAGCCGGCTTCCCTGTGCGGGGTGACCGGGCTCAGGCCCACCTACGGGAGGATATCCCGCTATGGCCTGGTCGCTTTTGCTTCGTCCCTTGATCAAATTGGCACCGTGAGCACAACCGCCCTTGACGGTGCCCTGTTGATGAACCTGGTTGCCGGCTACGATCCCCTTGATTCCACTTCTCTGCCGGATCAAATTCCAGACTATCCCACCGGCCTGGAGCCGGATTTGAAAAAACTGCGCGTCGGTCTGATCAGGTACGGCCGGATGGAAGGGTTTGATCCGCAGGTGAGCGAAGCGGTAAATCGGGCCGCCTCCCTGCTGGAAGAACACGGCGCTGAAGTGGGGGAAGTGTCCCTGCCGCTCACCGATTACGGCCTCAGCGCTTACTACCTGATTGCCCCGTCAGAAGCCAGTTCAAACCTGGGCCGTTATGACGGGGTCCGCTACGGTTTTTGTTCAGATGGCGACAGCATCGAGGCCATGTTCAGCCGGACCCGGGGGGAAGGATTTGGGCCTGAAGTAAAACGCCGGATCATGATCGGGACCTATGCCCTGAGCGCCGGTTACTATGATGCCTATTATCTGAAAGCTATGAAGGTGCGGACCCTGATCCGCTGCGATTACGAACAGGCTTTTAATAAATTTGACCTGCTTTTGGGCGCGGCTTCGCCGACACCGGCGTTTAAACTGGGGGAAAAAACCGAAGATCCCCTCCAGATGTATCTTTCGGACGTGTGCAACATTACCGACTCCCTGGCCGGGGTGCCGTCCCTGGCTGTGCCGGGCGGTTTTAGCTCCGGCGGGCTGCCCATCGGGCTCCAGCTGACGGCTCGGCCGATGCAGGAAAAACTGCTCTTAAAAGCAGCCCGCTTTTTCGAGGAACAGCGGCAGCCGGCTCTCCTGCGCCCCAAGCTTGAATACCTGGAAGGAGGGGGCAGCAATGAGATATGAAGTTGTAATCGGCCTTGAAATCCATGTGGAACTGCTGACTGCCTCCAAGCTCTTTTGCGGCTGCAGCACCGCTTTCGGCGAGGAGCCGAACTCAAACTGCTGTCCTGTCTGCCTGGGCCTGCCCGGCAGCCTGCCCGTGTTTAACCGCCGGGCTATCGAACTGGCCGTAACCGCTGCCCTGGCCCTGAACAGCGAGGTCCAGCTTACAAGCCGTTTTGACCGCAAGAATTATTTTTACCCCGACCTGCCCAAGGCTTACCAGGTTTCCCAGTATGATCGGCCTTTGGCCCGGGGCGGGTACCTGGAAGTGGAATTTGATGGCGGCAGGCGCGGGGTTGGCCTGGAAAGGGTCCACCTGGAAGAAGAGGCCGGCAAACTGATCCATGCCGGCGACTCCATCATCGGGGCCGGCCACTCCCTGGTCGACTATAACCGGGCCGGGATCCCGCTGCTGGAAATAGTCACCGCTCCCGAACTGCATACCGGCCGGGAGGCCCGCCTGTTCCTGGAAGATCTGCGGACTGTTTTACTGTATTCCAGGATATCCGATTGCAAGATGGAAGAAGGTTCGCTGCGTTGTGATGCCAACATTTCGCTTCGACCCGAGGGTAGCAGCGAGCTGGGGACCAAGGCCGAAGTTAAAAACATGAATTCTTTCCGTTCCGTGGAACTGGCTTTGGATTATGAGGTCAAGCGCCAGGAGCAGGTGCTGTCCGGGGGCGGCTCGGTGGTGCAGGAGACCTGCCACTGGGACGAAGAAAAAAAACAGACCATTGCCCTGCGGGGAAAAGAAGGCTCATCCGATTACCGTTATTTCCCCGAACCGGACCTTTTGCCCCTGGTCCTGGAAAGCGATTTTGTCCAGAACCTGGGCCAGTCTTTGCCGGAATTGCCCGCGGCGCGCCGGGATCGCCTCCGGGATCAGTACGGCCTGGAAAGAGAAGAAGCTTTCCTGCTCACGGCAAACCGGGAGCTGGGGGACTTTTTCGAAGAAGCGGCGGGAGAGTACAATGATTACCGCACTCTGGTCAACTGGATCCAGGGCGATCTGCTTTACCAGTTGCGGGGAAGCGGCAAGCAGGCCGAAGATTTGGAACCGGCCCTCCTGGTTAAACTGCTTCAGCTCCTGGACGAAGGGAGCATCAACCGGCCCGTAGCCAAGGAACTGCTGGCTGAAATGGTTCAAACCGGGGCGGATCCGAAAAAGCTGGTCAGGGAGCGGGGATTGGAACGTATATCCGGCTTGGAAAGCCTGCTCCCGCTGGTGGAGCAGGTCATTGCCGAAAACCCGGAAGCGGTTGAAAACTACCGCCGGGGGAAAGAAAAAGCCCTGGCTTTCCTGGTCGGCAAAGTAATGGCGATGACCAAAGGTAGGGCTGATCCGGCCGAACTGAACCGGCTTTTTAAAGAAAAGATTTGAAGACACTGATCCGAGAGACAGGGGATGTAAAATGGAAAGCACCGACAGCCTGGTTGTTGTAGGAGCCCAGTGGGGCGACGAAGGAAAAGGCAAGGTTATTGATTTTTTGGCAGCCGGGGCCGATGTGGTTGCCCGTTTCCAGGGTGGCGACAATGCCGGACATACCGTGGTGTACGGGGCCAATGTTTTCAAGCTTCATCATATTCCCTCGGGTATCCTTAACCCGGGCTGCATCAGTCTGCTCGGCAGCGGGATGGTTATTAATCCGCTGGTGCTGCTGGACGAGCTGGCCGAGCTGGAAAAGAGGGGCATCAGCATCTCCGGCCTGAGAATCAGCGGCAAAGCGCACCTGATCATGGCCTACCACCAAATTTATGACCGGGTTAATGAAGAACTGCTGGGCGATAATAAGATCGGTACCACCGGCCGGGGGATCGGGCCGGCTTATGCCGATAAGGCCCTGCGCCGGGGCCTGCGGGCGATCGACCTGGCCGACATCGATGTGTTCAGGGAGCGCCTGGCTCAGGTCCTGCCCCTGCAGAACCGTCTTTTGAAAAATGTTTACGATCATGAAGGTTACGATCTGGAGCAGCTGGTGGAAATGTACCGCCCGGCCTGTGAACGATTGAGTCCCCTGGTGGTTGATACTGCCAGGCTTCTTTCGGAAAGCCTGGCCGAAGGAAATAAAGTCCTTTTTGAAGGGGCCCAGGGAGCCCTGCTCGATATCGATCACGGCACCTATCCTTTTGTCACTTCTTCTTCCACGGTGGCGGCGGCAGCCGGGTCGGGAAGCGGCCTGGGCCCCCAGTGCACCAGCCGGGTTTTGGGAGTGCTGAAAGCATACACTACCCGGGTTGGTGAAGGGCCTTTCCCTACCGAGGATCAAGGAGAGGCAGGAGATCTTTTAAGGGACCAGGGCGGTGAATACGGGACCACCACCGGCCGTCCCAGGCGTTGCGGTTGGTTTGATGCGGTTATTGCCCGCTACGCCGCCCGGATCAATGGCCTGTCCGGTCTGGCCGTTACCAAGCTTGATGTTTTAAGCGGCCTGGAAACTGTGAACATGGCTGTGGCTTATGAATGCGAAGGAGCGGTAACCGGAGAATTTCCTTCCAGCATGTCCGAGCTCAAGCGATGCAAACCGGTCTATGAAAATTTTCCCGGCTGGTACGAAGACGTTTCAAGGGCCCGCACCATGGCAGACCTGCCGGATGCGGCCAGGCAGTACCTGGAAGCAATGGAAGAAGCGGTCGGGGTGCCGGTAGAACTGGTATCGGTTGGACCCGATCGGACCCAGACCATCGTCAGGCCCCACACCTACCTGGTCGGCTGGTGCGGAGATTAAAAAATTTTTATAATTATAATCAAAAATTGGAATATATCGGGCAGGAATCTTAAACTTGTGGGGCGAATAGGTAAAAACTATCTTAATACAATAAGATCACTATAAAATCTATGTTTTAAGATCTCATCGCTTATTAAGATCTCATCGCTATAAGGAGGAGTAAAATGAGACAGGGCCTGCGAAGTTGGTTAAAAGTAGTAATCGGGTTTGTTTATTCGATTACTATATTGATTACATTTTTGACTTTTTCACTGTTTGGAGTAAAAGCTGAAGATACCGTGCGGGTAATCGTTACCGAAGCTACCCCTCCCTATACTGAAGTGCAGCTGCTGACCGTTAACCTGCAGCCCCTGATCATCCATAACGTTTTTTGGCTCAGCCTGGCCGGCCTCGGATTCTTACTGATCTTTTTATATTTTGTCGACCCTAAATTTAAAGTTTTTCTGGCTCCCGGCTTGATATCCCTGTTCATGACCGTGTTTGTGGGCGCCATTATGCTGGCCTTTATCGAAAATATTTTTGCCGATGTCCAACCCTACCAGGAGCTGTACCTGGAAACAGCCATGAACCGGTTTTACCAGATGACGGCTGGAATGACCATTTTAGGGATGCTGTTGATTTTGCTATCATATTACGGGGACCAGGTTATGTCTACTTTGAAAAGAGGATAAAACGAATATTTTGAGCAGGCTGCTGAATAGCTGCTGAAAAACGGGGGCCGATGTTATCATCGCCCCTTTAATTATGCTGTTCTGAGCATTTTTCCCTTTCAGGAGGAGGCGGTATGATGAAAATCCTTCACACGGCGGACCTCCACCTCAGCGAGGAAGCTCCCGGGCGCTGGGAAACCCTTGAAGAACTGGTGAACCTGGCCCAGGAAGAGGAAGTTTCCACCCTGGTTATTGCCGGCGATCTCTTTGACCGTGAAAGCGCTGCTGAAGCGATGCGGCCCAGGCTCAGGGAGATCCTTGGCGGCGGGGGGTTCCAAACTGTCATTTTACCCGGCAACCATGATTTCAAGGCTTACCGCAGCGGCCTTTATTTCGGTGACAACGTATATGTGATCCGCGACTGGCGGGAGCCGGTCCGCCTGGGAGGGGCGGTTTTCTGGGGCCTGCCCCATGAAGATATCAGCCCCGGGCGTTTGGCCGGGCGCCTGCGCGAAATGTCACTCCTGATGGACCCGGAACAGGAGAATTTCCTCCTTTTTCACGGTGAGCTGCTCGATACTTTCTTTTCCCGGCAGGACCTGGGCGAAGAAGGCGAACAGCGCTACATGCCGGCCCGCCTTTCTTTTTTCGAGCCGCTGCCCGCCGGTTATATCCTGGCCGGCCACTTTCACTCTCGCTTTGCCGCCTGGCAGGCGCCCGGAGAGGCCCTCTTTATCTATCCCGGTTCTCCGGTGGCCGTCACCAGGCGGGAAACCGGCCGCCGGAAGGTTAACCTGGTGGTGCCGGGAGAAGCTCCCCGGGAAGTAATCTTGAACAGTTTCCATTACGAGGAATTGACCATTACCCTGGATCCATTCACCGATCAGGATCCATTGGCGGAACTGGATCGAATCCTCTCCGACCTTCACCCTTCGGCAGGAGTGCTCCTGGCAGTTGAAGGCCTGTTTGATAGTTCTGCTGCCGGTATGAGCGAAACCGAAATGGCGACTGCTATAAAAAAGAAAACGGCACCGGTATGTAGCGGCGAGCCGGTATTAAATTTTATCGATGTTCACCACATCCTGGAGGACGATCTCTTCAAAAAATTCAGGGCCGGCTTGGAGGAAACCGGGCATCCGCCTGAGCTGAAAAGAGAAATAATGGAGATGGTTATCCGGGCCTTCAAGGGGGTGAAACAGTGTTCCTGAAAGAGTTTGCCGTCAGGCGTTACGGCCCGCTTGCCGGCGGCGAACCAAAAAAACTGGGACCGTTTACCCTCTTCTTTGCCCCCAACGAAGAAGGAAAAACCCTGATTATCGACGCCCTTCTCAAAATGATGTTCAGCAGCCGCGAGCTTAAACCCTTTGGCGGGGTCAGGCGGGTGGTAGAGGCCCCTGAAGGGTACCTGGTGGCCGGAATGGAAAAAGGGGAAGTTAGGCTGCCCGGGGCGGGAAGCTTTTCAAACCTTTTTAATGTCAGCGCCCTTGAATTCAGAAATGTTTTCCTGATCCGCGACAGCGACCTTACTCTGGCCGGCGAAGATGAATTTTACCGCACCCTGACCGCCCGTTTGACCGGCCTGAGGACTGCTGAAATCAAAACAATCAAAGAGAACCTGCAGGAACTGGGCGGGATTACCGCAGGCGGCGATTTTTTGAACCAGGCCCCCGGCAAGCTGAAAGAAAAGTATACAGGGGCCCAAAAAATGCTGGCTGAAATCGAATCCCTGCTAGAAGAGTTGAATTCTGAGAACTTCAGCCGCCTGGAGGTAGACCTGGCCCGGCTTGAAGAACGGCGGCGCGAAATAAACAGCTTGTTGGAAAGTTATAATGCTGCCTACAATCGCGAGCTATTTGAAAAGGGGCGGGCCGCCCTGGACAAATTACAAAAAGCCCGGGCCGGGGTTGCAGGGCTGGAAAAATTCAACCGAAACGATTACGAAGCCTGGCAGCGTGCCATATCAAACCTGGACTTTCTTAGGGGAGAGGCGCAGCGGCTGGAAGCGGAAGGATGGGAAAACAGGAACCGGCTGCATCAAGCCCTAAACCGGAGAGAACAGCAGCAGGAAGAGTTAAAGGGGCTCGAGTATACCGCCCGCCGGGCACAGGAAACAATTGCCCCGGCCCTTGATCATTACAGCCGTCGCAGCGGAGAGATTCAAAGAGAAGAGTCCTTGCTGGCCGCACCTCTTGTTAGTAAAGCTGCCGCAGTATCTGCCCTGACCTTTCTCATTGCCCTGGCCGGGACCGCATTTGGTTCGGAGTGGTGGCTGTTTCCGGTACTGTTCGGATCGCTTTTTCTTACCCTGGCCTATGGATTGTTTCGGTTCAGGCTTGAGCGGAAAAAAGCCGCCCTGGCCCGGAGTGGAACGGAAGTATGTGCCGCGGCGCAGCAGCTTGATCTCCCCTCAGCGGATCTGAAAGCAGTCCGTGCTGCATGGGGCCGCCTGGACCGGGATCTCGAACTCGGCCGTGAAACTCTTAAAGAGAAGGAAAATGAGGTGCAGTGGCTGGAAAGGGAGTATGTGCGTTTGAAAGGAGAGCTCAAAGACAGGGAAGAAAAGATCGGGGAGGAGGAGCGGAGAATAGCCGGAATCAGCCTTTCCACAGGCGTGGAAACCCTGTCCCGGTACTCTGAGCGGCTGGAAGAAAAACAGGCCCTCCATGAAGAAATCGAAAAGCAGAAAGGTATTCTGCAAAGCCTTTTTACGGCTTCTGAGGAGTTTACCGGTCCGGAGGAAACGCTTAATTACTGGGCGGAACAGGTTAAAAGGCTGGAAGGCTTTGCCGGTGCGGCAAAAGGCCTGCCTTATGATCAGGATGCTGTTCAAAAGCTGAAAGAGGAGCTGGACCTGGTGGGAGTTGAAGCAGAACAGCTCAGCGAAAGGTTAACCCGTCGCGGAGATCAGCTGCGCCGGTTTGAAAAAGAGGTAAATGAGCTTTTACGGGAACAGGAAGAAAACCACCTGCCCTGTCAGACCACTGTAGACCTGGAAGCGGCCCGTCAGAAAGTAAAACGGTGGCTGGCAGAACGGGAGCATGACCGGCATAAGGCCCTCATTGCCCGGGAAATTTATGACCGTATCATCGCCGAAGAAGAGCAAAAAGTGAGCGCCCTCTTCGGGGCCGGCAAAGCGGTCAGCAGGCATTTTGAAACCATAACCGGCGGTCGGTACCGGGAAGTCTTATTTGACAGCTCCGAGAGCCGGGTAAAAGTTTTAACCGGCAGCGGAGCAGTCCTTGAAGCTGCAAGTCTTTCCGGCGGGGCTTACGACCAGCTTTATTTTTCAATCCGGCTGGCTTTGGGCGAAAACCTGCTTCAGGGTGAGAAAGGTTTTTTTATCCTGGACGACCCCTTTATCAAGGCCGATGCGGGGCGTTTGAAAAAGATGCTCGGGATGCTCAGCGCTATCTGCCGCGACGGCTGGCAGGTCCTTTATTTCACCGCCAAGGACGAAATAAAGTCAGCCCTGCAGGAAGAAATTGAGGCGGACCGGGTCCGCGTATGTATGATATGATTGTAACAGGTGGTTTTTCACTCATCTAACCGGTAAAGGAGGAGCACGACTATGGATTTGACCGTCCTTGGCTGTCACGGCCCTTATCCACCGGCAGGAGGTGCCTGTTCGGGTTACCTGATCCGGGAAGAAGGGATAAGTATCCTGATTGATTGCGGCAACGGGGTTTTAAGCCGCCTCCAGCAGCACCTTGATTTCAGGGACCTTGATGCTGTTTTGCTTTCCCATTTGCACCCCGATCATTATTCTGATCTTATGATCATGCGCTATGGCCTGGTCATGGCCCGAAACAGCGGCCGGCGTAATGATCCGTTAAAAATTTATGCCCCTCCCGAACCCGAAGCGGAATATGAACGCCTGCCCTACAAAGAAGTTTACTCGGTCGAGCCGATTGGACCGGACCAGGTCCTGCAGGTCGGGCCCTTTGCCATTGAAACCGGGGCTGTAGTCCATGCCGTACCCGGGGTGTGTTTGCGGATCAGATCCGCTTCCGGAACCCTGGTATATTCGGGCGACACGGAATACTTCCACGGCCTTGAAAAGTTTGCCGCCGGAGCAGATCTTTTTCTGTGCGAGGCCAATTTTCAGGAACTGGACATCATGAACAACCTGGCCAATCATACCAGCGCCTCCCAGGCCGCCCGGGCTGCATCCTCAGCGGAAGTCAAAAGACTGCTGCTGACCCATCACCACCCCGATCGCGACCGGGAGGTTTCCCGGGCCGAGGCGGAGAAATATTACCCTGCTGTGGAGATGGCCACAGAAGGTGAAACTTACGTGATCGGAACTTGATTTAAGATGCTCATTGGACAACCGGTAATAGCAGTGAAGTTTTTCTAGGGTAAGATAAGCCAGCCCGGTTTTAAACTGCTCCCGTGGAAAGGATGATCAAAAATGACAAAAGGCAAGCAATCCACCCAGCTGATCCTGGGACCTACCCCGGCCGCACTGATTGCCTGCGGCGACGGCAATGAACAGAATATTATTACCCTGGCCTGGGTGGGGGTGGTTAATTCGTCCCCGCCCATGGTTTCCATTTCGGTGCGCCCCAACCGCCACTCCTATGACCTGATCAGGAAAACCGGGGAATTTACGGTCAATATTGCCCTGGCGGAGCAGGTCGATGTAGTCGATGGCTGCGGCACGATTAGCGGCCGAAACCTGGAAAAGTTCGAGCACTTCAATTTAACCGCTGCAGCGGGGACTCTCTCTTATGCCCCTATGATCCGGGAATGCCCGATCAGCATGGAATGCGAGCTGAAGCATTCTTTGGAACTGGAAAGCCATACCGTTTTTATCGGCCAGGTCGTATCTTCTTACGTAGAAGACGACATCCTGAACGAAAAGGGGTCCATTGATTTCGAGCGCTGCAGCCTGCTCGGTTTTTGTTCCGGCAGCTACCTGAAAACGGCTCCCCTTAACCTGAAGCTCGGCTACACCCTGAAGAAGTAAGGTTTGCGGGCGGGGCCGCCGCAAGGCCGGCCTTTAATCAAGATTAAAACAAACCTGTCCGGAGGGTGCAGAATCTTTTCAGCCTGAAAAAGCCGTTTGCGCCTGCCCTGAAGTTGTCAAGCTGTACTTTGAATTGATATAATTACTGTGGATGCCGCCCTTTTTGCTTTTGAAAAATACTGGATAGCGGGGAGAGAAAAGACCTTGGCTGATTTCAAATCCCTGTTAAGGGAATTACCGGCGGTTGACCGCCTGCTCCGCGAACCGCCGCTGGAAGATAAAATGCGCCACCTGCCGCGGCGCCTGGTCTTGCAGGCCGCCCAGGAAACGATAGCGTCATACCGCCGGAGAATAAGCGATTATTCAAGCCTTGATAACCCGCCGGAATCTCCGGTCCAAATTGACTTGTCCCCTGCCGCCCTGGCTGAAGAGGCGGCGTTGCTGGCTGAAAAAAAAGCCGGCCTGAACCTGAAATCGGTGATCAATGCCACCGGGATCATTATTCATACCAACCTGGGACGGGTCACCCTGGCCCCTTCTGCGGTTGATGCCGTGACCGCGGCTGCAGCGAACTATAACAACCTCGAGTTTTCCCTGGATACGGGCGAACGCGGTTCACGCCAGGAGCACCTGGAAAAACTGCTCTGCGACCTGAGCGGGGCTGAAGCGGCAGCAGTGGTAAATAACAACGCTGCCGCCGTATTCCTGACCATGAATACCCTTGCCTCGGGCCGGGAGGTCATTGTTTCCAGGGGTCAGCTGGTCGAAATCGGGGGGTCTTTCCGGATTCCTGAGATTATGGCCGCCAGCGGGGCCCGGCTGGTAGAAGTCGGGACCACGAACAAGACTTACCTGCGCGATTATGAAGCAGTGGTGAATGAGAATACGGCCGCTTTTTTAAAAGTCCACACCAGCAATTACCACATGGTCGGTTTTACAGCCGAAGTGGAAACCGAAGAACTGGCTGCCCTGGCTGAAAGGTGCCGCCTTCCCCTAATCGAAGATCTGGGCAGCGGCGTATTTCTGGACCTGGCCGAGTACGGGCTGCCTCCAGAGCCCCGGATCCAGGACAGCATCGCTGCCGGGGCCGACCTGGTTACTTTCAGCGGAGACAAGATGCTCGGCGGCCCGCAGGCCGGGATCATCGTCGGCCGCAGGGACCTGGTTTCGGCGATCCGCAAAAATCAGCTGGCGCGGGCCCTGAGGATTGACAAACTTACCGTAGCGGCCCTGGAAGCGACCCTGCGCCTCTATTTCGACCGGGCCAGGGTTCTGGAAGAGATACCGGTTTGGAGCATGCTTACCGTTTCTCCCGAAGAGCTGCGCCGCCGGGCGGGTAAAATGGCTGAAAAGTTTTCCGTCCTGATTGAAGGGGGCAGGGTTGAAGTAATTGAAGGTATTTCCAGGGTCGGGGGAGGAGCCCTGCCTACGGCTGAACTGCCTACCTTTTTGGTTGCCCTGACACCTCCGGAAGGCGATTCTCCTCCCGCAGTGGTTTCCAGGCTGAGGCGGGAGGATCCGCCGGTAATCCTGCGGCTCCAGCAGGACCGGCTTCTTTTTGACCCACGGACGGTCAGGGAAGAAGAGGAAAAAGCCCTCATCGGGGCGGTTGGCAGGGCCTGTGGGAAGCACCTGGATGGGTGATGTCTTATTTGGCAGGTCCGGCATACCCGGATCAGGTTTCGTACTTTCTGGTTGCGGCCTTTTAGCTGCAGTCAGGCAGACATCATGCGGAGCTGTGGTCGGCAAATCAGGATCCAGTTTTTTAGAATCTCAAGAAGTATACAGGAGCGATAGTACTTTGGACCAGTTGATCATCGGCACGGCCGGGCATGTAGACCATGGCAAAACCGTCCTCATTTCCGCCCTGACCGGGGTGGATACGGACCGTCTGCAGGAAGAGAAACAGCGCGGCATTTCTATCGATCTCGGCTTTGCTCCCTTCATACTGCCAAGCGGCAGGATTGCCGGTGTTGTCGATGTCCCCGGCCACGAAAAATTTATCCATAACATGCTGGCCGGCGCCGCCGGGCTGGACCTGGTCATGCTTGTTGTCGACGCCGCTGAAGGAGTTATGCCCCAGACCAGGGAGCATCTTGATATCCTCCAGCTGCTCGGGATCCGCAACGGGATTGTGGTCATTACCAAGATTGACCTGGTCGAAGAAGAGTGGCGCGAGCTGGTGGAAGATGAAATCAGGGAGGAGCTAAGAGGTTCTTTCCTGGAAGATGCCCCGATCCACTCTGTTTCGGCAATCAGCGGCCAGGGGATCGAGGAGTTAAAAACAAAGATCGACCAGCTGACTGAGAACCTGGAGCCGCGCAGTTATACCGGGCCCCTGCGCCTGCCCGTTGACCGGGTTTTCGTTATCGCCGGATTCGGGACCGTAGTCACCGGGACCCTGGTTCAGGGTTCGGTCCGGACCGGGCAGACAGTATCAGTGGTCCCGCCGGGTTTGGAAGCCAGGGTGCGCAACATCCAGGTTCACGACCAGGACGTGGAAGAGGCCCGGGCCGGCAGCAGGGTGGCCCTGAACCTGTCCGGGGTGGAGAAAGATGAAATTTTACGGGGCGGCGTGGTCAGCAACCCCGGTTATTACAGCCAAGCTTTTCTGCTCGATACCTGGGTGGAGCTTTTGCCCGGCTCGCCGCGCCGCCTGAAAAATTTGGACCCGGTCCACTTTTTCCTGGGTACGGTGCGCACCGTGGCCCGGCTTTTGCTGCTCGATCGCGATGAGCTAAAGCCCGGTGAAAGCGCCCCGGTGCAGTGCCGCCTGGAAAGGCCGCTGGTGGCAGAACGAGGCGATCCGTTCGTGATCCGTTCTTATTCGCCAATGACCACCATCGGCGGGGGAACGGTTTTGGATCCATACCCGAAAAAACACCGCCGTTTCCGCCGGGATGTTATTGACCGCCTGCAGGAACTGAAGCAGGCCCCCGCAGAAGGCGGAGATGCCGCTTTTGTGCGCAGAAAACTTGAAGAGCTGATTGCCGCAGGTACAGACCGCTTGATCAAAGAAACCCGCCTGAGCAAAGAGAAGCTCGGAGCGATCCTGGAAGACTTTACAAACCGGGGCCAGATTGAACGGATTGGGAATGCTTACATCCCGGCCTTTACCTTAAAGGAATTTAAAGATAAGCTGCTCGCTGAACTGGAAAAGTACCACCGCCGCTATCCGCTTTCGCCGGGTATCTCCAGGGCCCGCCTTCGCGGGCACCTGCCCCGCACTTTTGGGCAGCGCGAATACGATGCCCTGCTGGAACGCCTTCAGGAGGAGGAAAAAATCACTGTCAAAAGCGACCTGGTCAGCCTTTTTGATTTTAGCCCGGAGCCAAAGGGAAAGGAAAAAGAAGTTCTGGACAGGTTAACCGAACTGTACCGTTCGGGGTGGCTTCAGCCGCCTTCGGCCAAAGATGCTCTGGAAAAAGCCGGGGCGGATTCGGGCCGTAAAGATGAGCTGTTCAACTACCTGCAGGACAGCGGAATCCTGGTCAAGGTCAGCGAAGATCTATTCTTTCACCGGGATGCTTACCGGGAGGCGATCGGGTTGCTGCGCCGGCATTTTGCCGGCCACCAGACCCTGACCCTGGCCCAATTCCGGGATCAGGCGGGAACTTCCCGCAAATACGCCCAGGCCTTGCTGGAACATTTCGACCAGCAGAAACTGACCAGGCGGGTCGAAGACCACCGCGTGGCTGCAAAGCTTGACCGGGTCTGAGGGCCTGTAAGCTGTGGGCAGAAGAAAGGACGTGAAGCGATGGACCGCGAAGAAATCAAGCTGACCGCGATGACCAAGAGCGCCGGGTGAGCGGCTAAAATTGGTCCCGAAGACCTGGCGCAGGTGCTGCACCAATTACCAGTTTTGGATGATCCGAACTATTTAAACCGGGATCAGCATTTTGCCGATGCCGGCATATACCGGATTTCCGGGGACCGGGCCCTGGTCCAGTCGGTGGATTTCTTTACCCCCATCGTCGACGACCCCTATGATTTTGGCCAGATCGCGGCGGCGAACTCCTTCAGCGATCTTTACGCCATGGGAGCAAAACCGCTTACGGCCCTGAACATCATCTGCTTCCCGGTATCCTGTTACCCGCTCGAGATCATGGAAAAAATATTGAAGGGCGGTTATGACAAGGTGATTGAGGCTGAAGCTGTGGTGGTCGGCGGCCACAGTGTTGAAGATCCCGAGCCCAAGTACGGTCTGGCCGTGACCGGGCTGGTCGACCCTCAATATATTATAACCGGAAGCGGCGCTGTTCCGGGAGAGGTTTTGGTCCTGACCAAACCGGTGGGTACCGGCATTATTGCCACCGCCGTCAAGGGAGAAATGATCAGTCTGGATGAAGCTTCTCCGGCCATCCGGGGCATGGCCCGGCTGAACGATGCCGCTTCCCGGGCGATGCTTGAAACGGGTGTATCCGCCGCCACCGACATTACCGGCTTCAGCTTCCTGGGCCACCTGCACGAAATGCTTGTGGCCGGTGGAGTCGGGGCGGAAATAGACCACCGAAAAGTGCCCCTTTACCCTGGGGTCAAGGAAATGATGGGCATGGGCATGATCCCGGGCGGTGCTTACCGCAACCTTGAGTATGTTCGCCCCCATGTGAGTTGGTCCGGCAAAGAGGAAGAAAAAGACGATGCCCTGATTATCCTGGCCGATCCCCAGACTTCGGGAGGGCTCCTGGTTGCGCTGCCTGAAAACAAAGTCCGGGCTTTTCTGGATCGTCTCGAAGCTGAAGGCGGTGAGGGCCATGTAGTAGGTCGCATTACCGATCAGGGAAGCGGTGCGATCAGGGTTTTTTAATTCCTGGCCCCGGCTTAATATTTGCAGGTGTGAAATATTAAGGAATTGAAAAATCAGCAGGAGAAAAACACTGGATGTCGAATTTTTAGAATTTAATCTGAATTTGTAAAAGTTGTCTGTCTATTTATTGTCTGTTATAATAGGCAAGGAGTATTAAAATGAAAGCCAAATTATTACAATCGGGGAGGTGGAAAGAGGAATACCATTGTTGGTCTAATCACTGAGTAAGCAGCTGCCAACCTGAGGCATCTGCCGGAAATATTGCAGTAAAATAATTTATTTATGATGCGGGGTATGATAATGACTACTGAAAGCCAGACTTTCACTGAAAAATATGATCTGCTGGGCTGTATCCAGTGCGGACGCTGTACCGGTGGTTGCCCGGTTACCGTGCGGGCCGATCTGAACGTGCGCCAGTTCGTCAATGACGCTTACGATGAAGAAAAGCTGGATGAATTGGCCAGGCTGGCGGAAATCTGGGATTGCACAGCCTGTCATACCTGTGCCGTACGCTGCCCCAAAGGTTTGAAACCGCTGGAGGTACTGATCGGTTTGCGCTCCATGATTGTTGAAAGCGGCAAGGTGGAGCCTACGGTCCGCGATGCCCTGCAGAGCGTCCTGCTGGAAGGCAACCCCTGGGAAAAGCCCCGGGCCACCCGCCAGGACTGGATGGAAGGGCTTGATGCCAGGATCGCCGAGCCGGGCGAACACGTGGAAAACCTCTTTTTTGTCTGCTGTACCAACTGCTATGACCCCCGGGTCCAGGTAACGGCCAAAAACATGGTTAAGATCTTAAATAAAGTCGGCTTGGACTATGCTTTCCTGCCCGAGGACGAAAGCTGCTGCGGCAGCGAGGTTTTTACGCTGGGTGAAGAGGGCCTCTTTGAAATGACCGTGGAGGATAATACGGAGTTTTTGAATGAATTCAGCTCCGATCGGCTCGTCACCCTCTCACCGCACTGTTTCACCACTTACCGGACCCATTTCCCCGATTTAAAACACCCGGTTATCCATTACACCCAGCTGGTGGATGAGCTGATCCAGGAAGGCAAGCTGGCCTGGAAAGGGGAACTGCCTAAAAAGATCGTCTACCACGATCCGTGTTACCTGGGCAAGCAGGGCGGCATTTACGACGAGCCGCGCCGCATCCTGAAGAGCATTCCCGGTGTGGAACTACTTGAATTCGAGCGGAAACGCGAACGCAGCCTGTGCTGTGAAGGCGGCGGGGGTAAGATGTGGGTAGAATCTGAATCGAAAAAGGAACGGCTGGCGGAAACCAGGATCAAAGATGCCAAAGAAATGGGAGCCGACATTGTGGCCGCAGCCTGTCCGTTCTGTGTCCTGACCCTGGAAGATGCTATGAAAGGGTTGGGTTATGAAGAAGAGATGCGTGTAGCTGAAATAATGGAGCTGCTGGGAGAATTTGTTGAAGCCTGATAGGCCTTAATATTGCAGGAGGTGGAAAAGATTTATGAAATCAATTGTTTGTATCAAGTACGTGCCCGATACTTCCGAAGCCGAAGTCAAAGTCAATTCTGACGGCAAAACAGTCGACGACAGCAGATTTTCATTTGATATCAACGATGCCGACAATTATGCCGTAGAAGAATCGGTTTTGATTAAGGAAGACAAGGGCGGCGAAGTCGATGTCCTTTCCATCGGACCGAAGCAGTCCGAAGTTATGATTCGCATGGCCATGGCCAAGGGTTGTGACAAGGCCACCCGGGTTGAAGATGACCGGATTGCCGATCACGATCCCCTGATGGTGGCCAAAGTCCTGGCCGGGGCGATCAAGGACCAGGAATTTGACCTTGTTTTTACAGGGTGCTGGGCTGATGATGACGGCCACATGGCAACCGGAGTTGCACTTGCCGAGTACCTGGGGGTTAATCATGCCTCGATGGTCAAGAAAGTGGAAGTGCTGGACGGCAAGGTCAGGGCCCACCGCGAGCTTGAAGGCGGGATGATGGAAGTGGTGGAACTGGAACTGCCCGCCGTCCTCACCATCCAGACCGGGATCAATGAGCCCCGTTACGCCCCGATTCGCGGGATCCGGCAGGCCCAGAAGAAAGAATTAAATGTCGTCAGCTTGGACGATTTGGGTATCGACCCGGCGGAAGTAGGCAGCGATGCTTCCCAGGTGGTTTTAGAAAACCTTTACATTCCTGAAATTGAATCGGCTGCTGAATTTATCGAGGGCGAATCCGATGAAAAAGCTGAAAAGCTGGCGTCCATTCTGGTTAAAGGAGGCTTAGTATAATGGGTGATGTTTTAGTACTGGCTGAACACCGGCAGGGAGCTTTAAGAGATATATCCTTTGAAATGATGGCTATTGCCCCCAGGGTTGCCGAAGCCATGGGCGGCGAAGTAAAAGTGCTATTACTCGGCAGCGGTATGGACGACATGGCCAAGAAAATGAGCGGATACGGACATCAAGTTATTGTTGTCGACGATCCTCTCTTTGAAGACTTCAATGCTGAGAAATACCAGAAGGCCCTGTCCGCGCTGCTTGATGATATGAAGCCGGCCGTATTTATGACCGGCCAGACCGCCCAGGGTGTTGATTTTATGCCGGCCCTGGCCGTGGAAAAGAAACTGCCTTATATAGCGGAAGCGATCGACCTGAACTATGAAGACGGAACCCTGAAAGCCACCCGTACCGTGTATACGGGCAAAGTCAACGCTACAGTGGCTTTTAAGCCGGCCGTTACTTTCCTGGTGACAATTCGGGAAGGCGCGGTCGAAGCGCCCGAACCGGCATCCGCGGGCGAAGTTGAAAAGATGGACTCTCCCCTCAAGGAAGATGTACCCTACCGCAAGTTCGTAGAATACATTGAAGCCGAGGTCGGAGATGTCGATATTACCCAGTCCGAGGTCCTGGTCTCGGTTGGCCGCGGCCTCAAAGAAGATAAGAACCTGCCCGTGATCGAAGATCTGGCCAAAGCCATCAAGGCCGATATTTCCGGTTCGAGGGCGGCTACTGACGCAGGCTGGATTCCCCATGATCGGCAGGTCGGAACTTCCGGCAAGACGGTCAAGCCGAAACTGTACCTGGCCCTGGGCATCTCCGGCGCATTCCAGCATTTAGCTGGTATGAAAGGGGCCAAGACTATCGTGGCTGTTAACAAGGACCCCGAGGCTCCGATCTTTGCCGTGGCCGATTACGCCGTTGTCGATGATATATTCAAGGTCGTGCCCGCGTTGACTGAAAAACTGAAAGAGCTCAAAGGCTAATGTTTGCAAGGGCTAATTTATGCGGGAGGATGAAAACCAGATGAGTGAAAAGCCGAAAATAGGTGTCTATATCTGCCACTGCGGTATTAACATCGCTTCGACGGTAGATGTAGAGACGGTTGAAGAATATGCGCTCAAACTACCCAATGTAGAAGTGGCGCGCACCTATTCATATATGTGTTCCGATCCCGGACAGGCCCTGATCAAGGAAGATATCAAGGAGCATGGGTTGAACAGGATTATAGTTGCTTCCTGTTCGCCGCGCATGCATGAAACGACTTTCAGGAAAGCGATCCAGGAAGCGGGTCTTAACCCCTATTTCCTTGAAATGGCCAATATCCGGGAACAGTGTTCCTGGGTTCACCAGGATATGGAAGAAGCCACGGCCAAGGCCAAGAAGCTGGTAACAGCTTCAGTGGCCAAGGTTAGGCTGCTTGAAGCGCTTGAATCAACCGAGGTTGATGCAGAGCCGGCCGCTTTAATAATCGGGGCTGGCATTGCCGGCATCCAGGCTGCGCTTGATATTGCCGATGCCGGCTTTAAAACCTACCTGGTTGAAAAGACACCGTCCGTGGGCGGGCGTATGGCCCAGCTGGACAAAACTTTCCCCACCCTCGACTGTTCGGCCTGTATCTTAACGCCAAAAATGGTCGACTGTGCCAGCCATCCCAATATTGAGCTGCTCACATACTCCGAGGTAGAGGAAATTAACGGATTTATCGGCAACTTTGATGTCAGGGTCCGCAAGAAGGCCCGTTACGTCGATTTCGAAAAGTGCACCGGATGTGGCGATTGTGCCAAGGAGTGCCGGGTGGCCGACCGGTTCCCCAGTGAATTTGACGAAGGCATGGGTAAACGCTCCGCAATTTACCTGCCCTTCCCCCAGGCAGTCCCGGCCAAGTATACCATCGACCCCGAACAGTGTCTTTACATGACTCGAGGCAAGTGCGGCAAGGGGCCCAAATGCCAGGAAGTATGCGGGGCCGATGCAATCAACTTCGAACAGGAAGATGAATACGTCGAATTCAAGGTAGGGGCTATAATTGTAGCCACCGGTTTTGATCCCTTCGATCCCTCGCGCAAACCGGAGTACGGCTATGACGATTACCCCAACGTGATCACCGGGATGGAAATGGAACGGCTTGTTTCCGCTTCCGGCCCTACCGGCGGCAAGATCCTGATCAACAACGGGGAAGAGGAAATTGAGCCAAAAGAAGTCGCCTTTATTAAGTGCGTCGGCTCACGCGATGAAAGTGTGGGCAATGAATACTGCTCCCGGGTCTGCTGCATGTATACGGCCAAGCAGGCTCATTTGATCAGGGAAAAACTGCCTGATGCCAATATCAGGATCTACTACATGGACGTGCGGGCTTTTGGCAAGGGATACGAAGAATTCTACGACCGGGTCCGCCGGGAAAATGTCCGTTACATCAGGGGCAATCCATCCGAGATCTTTAAGCGCAGTGACAAACTGGTGGTAAAAGCGGAAGATACGCTTACCTCCACACCTCTTGAAGACGAAGTCGATCTGGTAGTCCTGGGGGTGGGGCTTGAACCGCGGGCGGAAATGCGCCAGGTAATGGATCTGCTCCGGCTCTCCCAGTCGGGAGACCGCTTCTTTCTGGAAGCCCATCCCAAGCTGCGCCCGGTAGATACCGCCACAGAAGGTGTTTTCCTGGCCGGGTGCTGCCAGGGGCCGAAGGATATCCCGGACACTGTGGCCCAGGCCAAGGGAGCCGCTTCGTCGGCCATGATCCCGCTGGCCAGGGGTTCAGTTACCATCGATGCCCAGGTAGCCGAAGTCAATGAGGCCACCTGCAGGGGCTGCGGCTTCTGTGTTGAAATCTGCCCCTATTCGGCTATCGAGATGGTTCCCGTCAACCGCTTTGGCCACGAAATTGAAGTGGCCAAAGTTAACGAAGCCCTGTGCAAGGGCTGCGGTTCCTGTTCGCCGGCCTGTTTATCTGATTCAATACAGCCGAAATCTTTCCGCGATCGCCAGATACTACCGCAGATAGCGGCATTGGGGGCCATGAAATGAGTGCCAATTTTGAACCTAACATTGTAGCTTTCCTCTGTAACTGGTGCTCCTATGCCGGGGCGGACCTGGCTGGAACCAGCAGGGTGCAGTATCCTTCAAACGTACAGATCATCCGGGTCATGTGCACCGGCCGGGTTAACCCCCTCTATGTGGTTAACGCCCTTCAGCAGGGAGCAGACGGGGTCCTGGTTTCCGGTTGCCATCCCGGTGACTGTCACTACATGGAAGGCAACTACTTTGCCCGGCGCCGCCTGGGCATGCTGAAAGATCTGCTGGAATTTGCCGGGGTCGACCCCAGGCGTTTCCACATGAGTTGGGTATCTGCTTCCGAAGGTCACAAGTGGAAAGAAGTAGTGGAAAAAACAGTCGAAGATACGCGTGAAGCCGGGCCGTTTGAAGGTTTCAGGCGCCGGCAGATTGACTGGTAGGAGGGGTTTTTAAACGATGGATTTAGATAAATTACGCGAAACTGCTGCCGAAGTGGCGGGTCGTGATGATGTAAAATACCTGATCGGCTGGAAAAAAGGAAGTTACGGTTACCGGATCGCGCCAGCCTTTGTGGAAGATGCCGAAGCCGCTGCAGAGTTAATCTTTTCGCCCCTCTGCACCGCTAACCTGGCCACTTACCTGACCCTGGTGGAAAAATTGCCGCTGCCGCGCGGCCAGGAACCCGACGATCGCAAGGTTGCCCTGATGGTCAAGGGCTGCGACAGCCGGGCCGTGGCCCAGCTTTTGGCTGAAAAGGGGATTCACCGCGACGAAGTAGTTGTCATCGGCTGTCCCTGCCCGGGGATGGTTGATCCGGATCTACTGGCAGAAAAGTACCCTGAAACAGAAGAACCGGCGGAGCTAAAATGGAGCGACGACGGATTTGTTATTGTCCGGGACGGCGAAGAAACGGCTGTCCCCAGGGACGAGCTGCTGGCTGAAAAGTGCCGGTTATGCCGTTATCCCAATCCGGTGGTCAACGATATCATGCTTGATGACCCGGTTGAAACCTGGGAGCCGGCAGAAGATGAAGGCGTAACCGAAATTGAAGAAAAAGAGGTGGATGGACGCTGGGCATACTGGCAGGAGCAGTTTTCCAACTGTATTCGCTGCTACAGCTGCCGCAATGTCTGCCCGCTTTGCTATTGCCAGGATTGCATACTCGATCGCCTGAACCCGACCTGGGTTAACCGCTCGGTCAACTTTCCCGAGAATACAGCTTTCAATATTGCCCGGGCTTTTCACCTGGCCGGACGCTGTATAGAGTGCGGTGAGTGTGAACGGGTTTGCCCGGCAAATATTCCCCTGGGCAAGCTTAACCGCAAAATGGCCCGGGAAATTCGGGATAAGTACGGTTTTGAGCCCGGCTTGGAGCCGGAAGGCGAGCCATTCCAGGCCAGCTACAAGCCTGATGATCCCGAAGACTTCATACTTTAGAGGTGGGTGATATGTCAGCGATGCTGTTGAATAAAGAAAAATGGCCGGATTTTGTTGGAAAGTTGACCGGTAAAAAACTCTGGGCTCCGCAGGGAGAAGGGGAAGAAATGCGCTTTGCCCCGGTAGCCGAAGGGGAAGCACCCGCCCTTGAATACGGCAACACCCGGGTGCCTCCTAAACAGGTGGTATTCCCCCAAACCGAGACCATGTTCCGCTTTCAGTTGGGAGGAGAAGAGGTTGAGGTGCCGGAGCCGGAAGAAGAAACAGTCCTGCTCGGTGTGCGTCCCTGCGACGCGCGCTCCATGGCCATCGTGGACAACCTGTTCGGTTGGGAAGAAGACGATCCCTACTATTTCAAACGTCGGGAACTGGTTACCCTGGTCGGCCTGGCCTGTTCTGAACCTGGTTTAAATTGTTTTTGCACCTCTGTCGGCGGAGGGCCGGCTTCCACTGAAGGACTGGATCTCCTGATGACCGATTTGGGTGAACATTACTTTCTTGAGGCAGTGACCAAAAAAGGAGAAGCCCTGCTCAAAGAAGCGGGCGATCTGCTCGAAGAAGCCGGGGAAGATAAGGTCAAGGAAAAAGATAAAATAATTGAAGAGTCTGCCGGGAAAATCAAGCGCAGCGTCGACCACGAGGGTGTCCCCGAAGGCCTGCCCGGCCTGTGGGAAGACCCCCTGTGGCAGCGTGTATCGGCTTCCTGCCTGGGTTGTGGGACCTGCACTTACCTGTGCCCCACCTGCCACTGTTTTGACATCCAGGATGAAGTGGAAGGGTTTGACGCCAGGCGCTGCAGAATGTGGGATTCATGCATGTTTGGTGAATATACCCTGCATACCTCGGGCCACAATCCCAGGCCTACGCGCCGGGAACGGACCAGGAACCGGATCAACCATAAATACAGTTACTTTGTCGATAAGTTCGATGTTATAGCCTGCGTCGGGTGCGGTCGCTGTATTAACCTCTGCCCGGTTAATATCGACATTGTAGAAATTTTGAGGCAGGTGAAGGAGGCGCTATGAAAACCAACGAGAACCCCTACATCCCTTACTTTGCGACAGTAGAGGATACCTGGTTTGAAACCGGCGGAGAACGGGCGATAAAGACTTTTAAAGTCATCTTTGACGATGAAGAAGTGCGCAAAAACTGGAGCCACCGTCCGGGTCAGTGCGCCATGATTGGCGTGCTGGGCGTAGGTGAAAGTATGATCTCCATTTCTTGCTCCCCCACCGAGGGTGAATTTCTGCGCTTTTCGGTCATGAAAATGGGCAAGGTAACCCAGGCTTTGCACCAGCTGGAGGCAGGCGACAAGATGACTGTCCGGGGCCCATATGGAAACAGTTTTCCCCTGGAAGAATGGGAAGGCAAGCATGTCCTGACCATCGGCGGGGGCATTGGCCAGGCTCCTATGCGTCCGGTTGTGGAATATGTCAAGGCCAACTATGAAAAGTACGGCGGCCTGACTATGATCTACGGCGCCAGGACTTCCGGTGACCTCTGCTTCAAGAATGAATTTGAAGAAATGGCCCAGGACAAGGAACTTTCCTGCCACCTGACCATCGATATCGAAGAAGAGCAGTGGGACCACAACATCGGTTTTGTGCCCCAGATCCTGCTGGACGTGAATCCGTCACCGGAGAATACCATTGCCGTTACCTGCGGTCCGCCGATCATGATCCGTTTCGTCCTGGAAAATCTTAAGAAGCTGGGCTTTGAAGATGACCAGATCTACACCACCTTGGAAAACAGGATGAAATGTGGGATCGGAAAGTGCGGGCGCTGCAATGCCGGGAACATGTATGTCTGCAAGGACGGACCGGTATTTAACTATGCTACCCTGAAAGAAATCCCGGAAGCCTTCGCCTAGCCTAAGCAAGTGCGGCAGCTTGATCACAACAAACTCAGGGGCATGTTGTGTTTTTAAAATGTATCCAGCCCCGCAATCAATATACATTAGATGTTATAGGGCGCCATCCCGTTGGGACCGGTGCCCTTTTTGTTAAATAATAACCGATTTGTCCGATTCCCTTGTTACCGGTGACCGGTTGTGCTAAGATTTATAAATAAACCGTGCCTGGGTGTTAAAAGGCCGAAGCGGCGGTTATGTTTTCCCGGGAGTGAACAGCTATGGAACAATACGGACTTATTACCGAGACTAAGGATGAAACTGCCACGGTGGCCCTGCAGAGGCACCAGGCCTGCGAAAAGTGCGGCCGCTGCGGTATATTAAGCGGTGCCGGTAAAAGTGACGCCGAGATCGAAGTCCAGAACCCGATTCGGGCCGAAAAAGGACAGCGGGTGCTGCTTGAAACAGAGGATCGGCGAATGCTCTTTGTTTCGTTCATGCTTTACATGGTCCCCCTGGGCGGCCTGATAGCGGGAATTTTTTCCTGGCTGGCCCTTTCGGACTATTTGGGCCTTGCCGGCAACCAGGAGCTTAACGCGGTCGGGGCCGGGTTTGCCGTGATGGCTGTGATTTTTTTCTTTATCCGCAGCTGGGATAAAAGAGTTAAAGATAATCCCAAATACAAGCCGGTTATTACCGAAGTGATCGAGGACTGGGAAGCAGGAGTGGATTGCGAAACTCCTGAGCAATAGGAGAATTTAAGCTGTAAACAAGGCAGCAGGAGATAAACGGGAGGTGCACTATGGTAACAAAAGCAAACGTAGCGGTGGTCGGGGCAACCGGGATGGTGGGCCAGAAAATGGTCGAAATCCTGGCCGAGCGTAAATTCCCCTACAGCGGCCTGAAATTGCTGGCTTCATCCAGGTCGGCCGGCCAGTCCGTCATGGTGGGCGGCAAGGAATACCGGGTTGAAGAAATAACGCCCGGCGCTTTTGATGGTATCGATTATGCCTTTTTCAGCGCCGGGGAAACGATCAGCAAAGAATATGGCCCGGATGCGAACAAAAGGGGAGCGGTTGTCATAGACAACAGCAATGCCTTCCGGATGGATGGCGACGTGCCCCTGGTTGTGCCTGAAGTAAACCCTGAAGCTGCTAAAAAGCATAAAGGGATCATCGCCAACCCGAATTGTTCGACAATCCAGATGGTGGTAGTATTGCAGCCCCTCCAAAACGAAGTTCCGTTGAAACGGATTGTTGCCGCCACTTACCAGGCCGTATCGGGAGCCGGTAGGGAGGCGGTGGAAGAGCTAAAAGACCAGAGCCGGGCGTTTCTTGACGGCGAAGAAGTGAAGGCTGAATATATCCCCCGGAAAGGGGCCGATCGTAATTACCAGATTGCCTTCAACATGGTGCCCCAGCTCGACGTTTTTGTCGAAGATGGCTACTGCAAGGAAGAAATTAAAATGATCAACGAAAGCAGGAAAATCATGGGCCTGCCCGGCCTGGCGGTTACGGTCACCACGGTCAGGGTCCCGGTTATGAACAGCCACTCTATAGCTCTTAACGTGGAGCTTGCCGGAAGCATGAGCGCTTCAAAGGCCCGCGATCTTTTGGAAAAAGCGCCTGGAGTGAACGTGGTGGACAACCCGGATCAGCTTGAATATCCCATGCCCCTTTATGCCGACGGGGATGACGCCGTGTACGTGGGCCGCATCAGAACCGACCGATCGGTAGAACACGGCCTTAACCTGTGGGTGGTGGCGGATAACATTCGCAAAGGGGCGGCCACCAACTCTATCCAAATCGCCGAACTTCTCCTCTAATCAGAAACTGCATAAACGAAAGGAGAAATCAGACTAATGATTGTGGTTATGAATCCTGGAGCTTCGGGAGAAGATGTAAACAGGATTACCGAAAAATTAAAACAGATGGGCTACGGAGTCCATCTTTCAAGCGGTGAGAAGCGGACTATTATTGGGGTTATCGGCCAGCGCCGCGAAGAAGCGGCCCAGACCCTCGAGGCCATGCCCCAGGTGGAGCAGGTCGTTTTCATTACCCGGCCTTTCAAGTTGGCGGGGAGGGAGTTCCACCCCGATGATACAGTTATTAAACTTGGCGATACTTCTATCGGAGGAAGCGAGCTGGTTGTAATGGCCGGCCCCTGTGCCGCGGAAAGTGAAGAGCAGTTGATGGAAGCAGCCGAAACTGTGAAGGAAGCAGGCGCCCAGGTTTTCAGGGCCGGCGCCTACAAACCCCGCACTTCCCCCTACAGCTTCCAGGGCCTGGAACACGAAGGCTTAAATTACCTGCACAGGGTCCGCTCTGAAACCGGCCTGCTGATCGTAACGGAGGTTATGGACCAGTTTACGGTCGATGAAGTAGCCCACTGTGCCGATATCCTCCAGGTGGGGGCCCGCAATATGCAGAATTATTTCCTCCTGCGGGAGCTGGGCAAAATCCGCAAGCCGGTGCTTTTGAAAAGGGGCCTTTCTGCAACCATTGAAGAATGGTTGATGGCCGCAGAGTATATTTTAAGCGGCGGCAATTACGAAGTGATCTTATGTGAAAGAGGTATCCGCACCTTTGAACCCTACACCCGCAATACTTTGGATTTAAGTGCCGTGCCCCTGGTCAAGCAGTTAAGCCACCTGCCGGTGATTGTCGATCCCAGCCACGGCACCGGACATTCCTACCTGGTCCCGGCCATGAGCAAGGCCGCACTGGCCGCCGGGGCGGACGGCCTGATGATCGAGGTCCATCCCAAACCGGAAGAAGCCTTATCAGACGGCCCGCAGTCTCTAAACCCGGACCAGTTTAAAACATTAATTAAGGATCTTAAAGGGGTGGCCCTCAGTGCCGGCCGACTTCTCTAACAGCGGTTTTTTCTACAACCGGGTTGCCCTGATCGGGACCGGAATGATCGGCGGCAGTATTGGCATTGCCCTGCGGGAAAGGCGCCTGGTAAAAGAAGTGACCGGTTTTGACCGGGACCGCAGCTCCCTGGAAGAGGCCCTGAGAAAAGGTGCGGTGGACAGCACTGCGAAAAGCCCTGCCGGGGCTGTCCGGGGAGCAAACCTGGTTATCCTGGCCGTACCCGTATCGAGGACGGTTGAGCTGCTCAAGGAAATTGTGCCCTTTGCCGGTGAAGGAACGGTGATTACCGATGCGGGCAGCACGAAAAGCAGGATCATGACAGAGACTGAAGATTTTGTTCCGCCTTCAGTTTATTTTATAGGCGGCCATCCTATGGCCGGCTCCGAGGAAAGCGGCATCGGCGGTGCCGATCCGGGTATGCTAGAAAACGCCATCTATGTCCTTACCCCCGGGCCGGAGTGCCCGGCCGGGGTCGTAGAAAAACTTGAACAGATGATCCGGGAAACTGGCGCCCAGCCCCTGATTTTGGATCCGGAGGTCCATGACCGGGTGGTCGCTTCTGTAAGCCACCTGCCGCAGGTTGTGTCAGCGGCCCTGGTTCGTAGCGTGGCTGGTGCGGAAAATATGGAGCTGGTCCGCACCCTGGCGGCTGGCGGTTTCAGGGACAGTACCAGGATTGCTTTGAGTGATCCCGCCCTCTGGCGGGATATCTGTCTCAGCAACCGCGGGGCCCTGGACAAGGCCCTTTCCACCTTCAGGGAGAGTATTGACACCATCCAAGCCTACCTTGCTGAAAACGATGAAGAAGCTATTGAAGAATTCTTCAGGCAGGCCCGCGACTACCGGCGCAGTATACCCCACCGGGGCCGGGGCATCCTGCCCGAGCTTTATGATATCATTGTTTTAATCAGGGATACACCCGGGGCTATCGGCCACCTGGCCGGTTTGCTGGGGGATGTGGGGATCAATATTGATGCCATTGAGATCCTGCATGTCCGCGAACTGGCCGGCGGCAGTATCCGCCTCGGTTTCAGGGACGCGGAACAGCAGCAGCAGGCCCTGGAACTGCTGCATAAAGAAGGCTACTCCGCCCACAGCAAATAACCGCCAAGCGGGCGAGGCAGCCTTCGGTTCCGGTTTCAGCTTTAAATGCTTTTTAGGCCGGAACAAAGGCTATGTTCCCCTGGTTCTTTCATGGGTACATATGAAACACCGGCAGAGATAGAACCACTCCCGGTATTTTAAACAGCACTGATAGTTATTTGGAATGTCAGGTTAGCTCTGGTGGTACAGTTCTTCCTGTTCTTTGGCCAGCTCGGCCAGGGTTTGGGATTGCAATTCATTTTTCATCGCTTCTTTTACCCGTGACCATACCGAGCGGGTTACGCACCTGTCCCATCTTTCACAGAGTTCGTCATCCACGCAGGCTACCAGAGCTATAGAACCTTCCACGCTCTCCACGATATCATACAGGGTAATAGCCTCCGGTTTTACGGCCATGTGATAGCCGCCACGGCTGCCTTTTTGAGTGCGGACATACCCCCGCGCTCTCAACGGGGCCATAATTTGTTCCAGGTACTTCACTGAGATATCCTGCTTGCAGGCGATATCATTGAGCTGGACCGGCTGTGAATCATAGGACAGGGCCAGTTCGATCATGGCCCGCGCCGCGTAGCGCACCTTAGTTGATAACTGCAGTTTCCTCAACCTCCCATCGAAGCAATAATAGTTAATCTATTTTAATTATAGCTATACTAAAAACATTCTAACCTCTGAAATCCAATTTGTCAAAAGAGATTTGCCCGGATTTATTGTTTAATTAAGCTTTTAAGTGCCTTTTTATCAATCAACCGGCGCTTTTATAAAAGTTGTTGCTTTTTATCTGCCGGTAAAAAAATCGCAATAGATAGGTTATGATCATTAACTGTTGGATCTACATAAAAAAGCGGTACCAGTAAATGATACCGCTTCCATTCTTTCAAACTGAGTTTAATCAGGCTTCTATTTCAGATGCAGTTTATTCTCCCTGGTATTTGAAAGAAACACTCATCTTGACCCTGAAGACTATGTCTCCTTCCTCTATTTTTAGATCCATCTCTTTAACTTCGGCCACCCTTAAGTCTCGAAGCGATTTTGATGCAGTGGTTACCGCTACCCGTGCCGCTTCCTCCCATGATTTATCGCTGGTTCCGATCAGTTCAATAACCTTGTATACGCTTTCCACAGTGCTCCTCCTTTCACAGAATAACCTTTAAAAATATTATATATATTATTAACTCATATGTCAATATTGCGTTAATTTAGCAAAATTAAATTAAGACAAACCAATTCCGGGCCCGTTAAGATTACAGGCCCGGTAAAATATTTTAAAAATGGGATTTTCAGTTGTTGCGGAGTGCCTGCTTATGAGTTTAACAGTGAGTCAAAAGAAGGCTGGATCATCAACCCTATCGCCCCGGGGCCGATATGGGTCCCGATAGCCGGCCCGACCATCCCGACATGCAGGTCTTCTACCTGGTAGTGCTTTTCCAGCTCGGTGAGCAGGTTTTGGGCGTTTTCTTCGGCCCGGCTGTGCACTACCGACAGGTTGACCGGTTGTTCGGGGGCGACATTTTTCAACGCGGCATTAACCAGGCTTGGAATTACCTGGGAGCGCCCGCGCACCTTGTCGTAGGGAGCAACCATTCCTTCTGGATCGGCGTAAAGGATGGGCCTGATCTGGAGCAGGGAGCCGAGCAGGGAGGCGGCCTTGCCGATCCGGCCGTTGCGCTGCAGGTATTCCAGGGTGTCTACGGCAAATACGCTGAAGGTTTGGTTAATAGATTTGTTGACGACGGCCAGGATTTCATCAACCTTCATTCCTTTTGCGGCCGCCTCAGCAGCCACCAGGACCGATCGGCCCACGCCCTGGGAAGCGGTTTTGGTGTCCACCAGGATCACCTTGGGGTCGACCATGTTGGAAGCAATTTCCGCCGAATTCAGGGTCCCGCTTAATTTGCCGGAAATGTGGGCGCTGATAATTACATCTTCACCGGAGGCAACTTCTTCGTAAGCCTGGCGAAACATTTCCGGGGAAGGCTGAGTGGTCTTGGGCAGCTCGTTACTCGAAGTCAGTTTTTGATAGAACTCTTCCGCTGATAAATCCACGTCGTCGGTATAAGATTCCGAGCCGAAAGTAACGATCAGGGGAATAACCTTGATACTGTATTTTTCAATTTGTTCTTTGGACAGATCGGCCGTGCTGTCGGTAACAATTTTTACCTGGGCCATCGGTGACCCTCCTTTATGGGTATATTGATAAACAGGATGACTTTGTAAAATAATATAACACAATTAAGCTGATTTGTGGAAAAAAGTGATCTTTTTAACTGCTTCCGGCACTAACCGGCTTTTTAAACCCGGTAAAGCAGAAGTCCCTCCGGTCCAAGAAGTAAAGATTCGACCCACGAATTCAGACCCGGTTTAATGATTGGCTGATCTATGATAGAATACAAAAAAGTGAGTTGAGAGGGGATGTTATTTGTGATTAAGATGGAGGTAAAAACAGTAACGGCCGATCAGGGTGGTAATTTCCTGGTCCTGCTGATGGATGGCGAAGAAAAAAAAGTTCTGCCTATTTCTATCGGCCCTCTTGAAGCGCAGGCCATTGCCATCGTTTTACAGGGTGAAACTCCTCCCCGCCCGTTGACTCATGACCTGTTAAAATCTGTTTGTGAAAACCTGGGTGGCGAAATGGAAAAAATAGTCATTACAGATATCAAGGAAAGTACTTTTTATGCTGAAGTTTACCTGAACCAGAACAGCGAAACCCTGGTTATCGACTCCAGGCCGAGCGATGCCATTGCCCTGGCCCTGCGTTTTGGGGCACCGATTTACATGGCTACCAGGCTGGTTGAATTTACTTATGATTACCAGGATATTATTGCCCGCGACGGCGGCGATGAAGAGCTGCACTAAACCAGCTGCCTGAAATGTTTTTTTGCCGAGACAACTTAAATAAAACGGCGGTTTCTTTGCGGCCGTACTGCATAATGAAAAAAAGGGCTTGTTTGCTTTAAAAAGGGCAAGCAGGCCCTCACATTTTGTACCTAAATATTATCAGGCTAAGATCTTATTTACCCTTACAATCATACCTGAACGGGATCTTCCCGGGAAGATCGGCACACAAAACACCAGTTAAAAGGACTGACGCTTTTCCCCGGCGTATTAAAGTCCTGGGAGAAAGGAAGAAGCAGGGTATGAAGAAGCTGGTATCCCTGGAACGAGAAAAGATATACCGCGATTTATGGCACCTGTCCTGGCCGGTCATGATGTTCATGATTTTTCAGACCTCCCTTGAGCTGGTCGATTTTTTTTGGGTGGGGATGCTCGGGACAGACGCCCTGGCTGCGCTGTCCCTTTCTCATAACATATTCTGGGTGCTTTTTACCCTTTCCCAACTGATCACTGTTTCAACGCTTTCTTTAACTTCGCGTTATCGGGGCGGTGGCGATATCGAAAGTGTGAAGCTGGTGGCCCGCCACACTTTGTGGCTGGCGGTGTTTATTTCTGTCCTGGTGATCATCTTCATTTTTACCCTGGGCGATTATGTTCTTTCTCTCTACCAGGTTGAGCCGGAAGTGCACCGCCAGGCTTTGATTTACCTCCAGGTGGCCGGTACCAGTTTCCTGTTTCTTTACGGCGGGGTAGGCTTGGCTTTCTGCCTCCAGGGGGTGGGCGATTCGTTTACCTCCATGGGGATCCTGGTTTTTACCAATATCATCAATATTGTCCTCGATCCTTTCCTGATTTTTGGCTGGCTTTTTTTCCCGCCGCTGGGGATCCTGGGGGCGGCCCTGGCTTCCCTCTTAGCCCGGGCAGTTGGATTTTCCCTTATTTTGTACGTAGTTATAAGCGGCCGAATTTCACCCAGCGGCCTCAAAGTTCCCGATTTGTTCAGCCTGCGCTTATCGGGGAAGGTTTTTAAAAAGATGTTTGCTATCGGCCTGCCGGCCAGCCTCCAGGGAATGACCAGGCCGATTACCGGGGCGGTAATGATGTGGATCGTGGCCCTTTTTGGTACCGAGGCGGTAGCTTCTTTCGGAGTCGGCCTGCGCCTGCTCAGCTTTTGTTTTATCCTTATTGCCGGCCTGAACATGGGTACGGCAACCATGGTGGGGCAGAGCCTGGGGGCTTGTTTGAGGGATCTGACCGAAGAAATTATCAGCAGGGCCATGAAGCTGGCCCTGGCTGTTCAGACCGTTATGGCCCTGGCTGCTTTTGCCGCCGCTCCTACAATCATGGGCATTTTTGCCGAGGACCCGCTGGTTATCGATATGGGCATATCTTACATCCGCATAATTACGCCGGCGCTGGTGGTTATGGGGCCTCTGCATGTTATTGCTGCCACTTTTAAAGGGGCGGGACGGACGGTGCCTCATATGGTCAGCGCCCTGATTGCCAACTGGCTGATCAAAATTCCGCTGGCTTTGTATTTTGCTCTCCTGCTGGGCCTGGAAACAGACGGGGTCTGGTTGGCCATCACCCTTTCTATCTTTGCTGAACTGGGGATCCTGTTGTTCTGGTACCGCAAAAGAGAGTGGTTGTACCGGGGCATGAGGGCCCGGTTACGGGAAGAAATGATTTAGATATATTTGACACCATGCCGATCCAGGCCAGGGAACAGCTCGATTAGAAGCAATTCAGCCATAGACTTAAGTGTTTATAAACAGGGTAGTGTATAAAAAGGAAAAGTTGTTTAAAAAAGGCTGCCCTAAAAGGGCAGCCTTTTTAACTCTAACTCTGAGCCAGTTTACTCTTCAATGTAAACGTCCTGGAGCATGAACATGCTGGCCGGGGTAACCCAGAAGTTTTTAACGTTGTCGTTTATGCCCACCAGGTTTTCATTGTAAACGAGGTAAAGCATGGGTGCTTCTTCAATCAGGATTTCCTGGAGATCGCTGTAGATCTGCAAGCGCTCGTCAGGATCGGGTTCCTGGCGGCCCCCGTCGAGCAGTTCGTCTACTTCTTCGTTGGAATAATAGGAGCGGTTTCCGGGATCGCCGATGTTGTTGGAGTGGAAAAGGGCGTATACAGCATAGTCTGCATCAAGGGTCGGGGTGGACCAACCCAGGATAAACATATCGTGTTCGCCTGCAGCGGTGTTTTCCAGGTAGGCCCCCCATTCGAGAACTTCTATTTCCACGTCAATGTTGAGTTCTCCCAGTTCTGACTGAATGTACTCTGCAGCTATCATCCGGACAGGGTTGTCGTTGGTCCAGATCGTGGTTGAGAACCCGTCTTCGTATCCTGCTTCTGCCAACAATTCCCTGGCCTGATCAACGTCATAGGGAAGTCCTTCAAGATCTTCGCCATGTCCGAATACGCCCGGTGCAATCGGGCCTTCGGCGGGGATGGCGGTGCCTTCATAGGCGCCGTCAATAATGTCTTCCTTGTTGATGGCCATAGAAATAGCCTGCCGGACCCTGACATCGTCGAAAGGCTCTTTTTCGCAGTTGTAGCCTACGTAGGCCATAACTGTTACGGAGGTAATGTCCATTGAGGCGTGATCCATGTTGTCAACCCGGCTCATATCACTGGGTTCTACCGGATCGGCAATATGAGCAACTTCGGTTTCCAGTTCGGAAATCCGGGTCAGGCTTTCGGGGACTACTTTAAAGGTTACGCTATCAAGTCTGGCGTTTTCGCCCCAGTAATCATCATTGCGGACCAGTTCAAGCTGGTCGCCCGGTTGCCAGTCTTCCAGCTTGAAGAAACCGGTGCCGACCGGGTTGGTGGCCAGGAAGCTTCCGGGTTCGTTGCCGGCTGCCATTTCTTCATAATCGGTTTCAATTGCGGCAGGGCTGATGATGGCACCGCCGTTGTGGGCCAGGTGGGCGGGCAGCGGAGCAAAGGGGAACTCGGTTACAAACTGGACAGTGTAGTCGTCTACGATTACTACATCTTCGAGCATTTCAAAGAGAAAAAACCGGGGCGAACCGATATCCGGGTCTAAAAGGCGCTCAAAAGAAGCTTTGACTGCCTCGGCGGTAAAATCGGTGCCGTCATGGAACTGGACCCCTTCACGCAGGGTGAATTCCCAGGTGAGATCGTCGACTGCTTCCCAGTCGGTTGCCAGCAAGGGCTGCAGTTCGCTGTTTTTATCAAAATAAAGCAGCGATTCATAGACATTGTAAGCAACTTTTGCTGAAGGTACATCGTTGGATCCGTGGGGATCCAGTGATACGGCGTCTGAAAGAGTGGCAATGATCAGATCTCCTCCGCCGTCCGTTGGCTCCGGATCTACTTCTTCAGCTGCCTCGCAGCCGATGAAAAGCAGAGGTAGGAGCAAGAGAACAAAAACAAATAACCACGACATGCTTTTCAACTTCATGTTTCTGTCTTCCCCCTTAAAATATGTGGTTTTATGCCGAATTTTACAGCAGATACAGCTCAAAAAAAATTTATTTTAAATGTTAAATTTAGGCTGTATTTATTCAGCATAATTGCTTATACTATACATATTGTAGATAGAAAAAACAAGTTATTTTTTTAAAATGTATGAAGTTCTGGTAAATTGTTTTTGAAGGGATAGATCTGTATCATGAGCGAGTTAATGCAGGGCACAAAGGAAGCTGAATCAAAGGTTATAAAAGAGGCTTCCAATTGGAACCTGATTTACAAACGGCTGAAAAAAAATAAAATCGCCCTGATCGGTGGCTACCTGATTTTATTTTTCATTATTGTCGCCATAGTTGGCCCCCTGCTTACAGTCCATGATCCCCTCAGAGTTGACTATTCCACCAAACTGCTTTCCCCTTCAAGTGAGTTCTGGTTTGGCACCGACCACAACGGGCGGGATATTTTTACCCGCCTTATCCACGGGATGTCGATCACCCTCTACATTGGTTTTCTCTCGGTTTTGGTCGGGGGGGTAATCGGGGTGCCCATGGGCATTTTATCCGGTTACTATGGCAAACTCCTCGACACGGTCATTATGCGAATTGTAGATGTGCTGCTGGCTTTTCCGGGCATATTGCTGGCCATTGCCCTGGTCAGCGTGCTGGGAGGAAGTATCAACAACGTTATTATCGCCGTAGGCATTTTTTCCATTCCCGGTTTTGCCAGGATAGTCAGGGGAACCACCATGGCTGTCAGTAAACTTGAATATATTGAGGCGGTCCGCGCCCTGGGGGCAAGCGACCTGCGGATCATCTTTTTACATGTCCTGCCCAACATTGTTTCACCGATTATAGTTCAGGCCACGATTAGGATCGCCATTGCCATCCTGATCGCCAGCGGGCTTTCTTTCCTGGGGCTTGGAGCCCAGCCACCTACTCCTGAATGGGGGGCCATGTTAAGCCAGGGCCGCCGGTATATGTTCGACCATCCTCACGTGGCCCTCTTTCCAGGGCTGGCCATTGTAACGGTGGTGCTCGCTTTTAATCTGTTCGGCGACGGTTTAAGGGACGCTTTAGATCCCCGGACGAAAGCTTAGTAAAGGAGTGCCTTTATTTGCTGCAGTTCATTGTTAGAAGGTTTTTCCAGACCATCCCGGTTATCCTCGGCGTTACCCTGCTGGTTTTTTCATTGATCCATCTGATTCCGGGCGATCCGGCCCAGATTATGGCCGGGGAAGCAGCCCCGGAAGCAACGGTAGAAGCGATGCGGGAAAGGCTTGGTTTAAACGATCCTCTCCACGTCCAGTACGGCCGCTATATGGGCAATTTGCTCCAGGGCGACCTGGGCCAGTCTGTCCGCAGCAGCCGTTCGGTGGTGGAAGAGATCCAGCCCCGGATCATGATTACGATCCGGTTGGCCCTATACAGCATGATTTTAAGCATCATTCTCGGTTTGATAGCCGGCGTGGTTTCAGCAGTCCGCCGCTACGGGATTCTCGATGCCACCCTGATGCTGACGGCCCTGTTCGGTTTTTCCATGCCCAATTTCTGGCTGGGTTTGATGTTGATAAAGTTAGTGTCCATTGACCTGGCTTTGCTTCCGCCCTCGGGGTGGGGGACCTGGCAGCAGGCCATCCTGCCTGTTATTACCTTAGGCACCGGCGGGGCGGCCATTATCGCCAGGATGACCCGGTCCAGCATGCTCGATGTAATCAACCAGGACTACATCCGCACTGCCAGGGCTAAGGGCTTGAAAGAAAGGATGGTTATCTACAAGCACGGTTTAAAAAATGCCCTGATCCCGGTCGTGACGGTCGTTGGGATCGAAATGGGGATGCTCCTATCCGGCACGGTCCTGGCGGAAACTGTATTTGCCGTCAACGGAATGGGCAGGCTGGCCATCGATGCAATCCGGGCCCGCGATTTTCCGCTTGTCCAGGGCATCGTTCTGATTTTTGCCTTGATTTTTGTCGGGGTCAATTTGGTTGTTGATATATCATACCGGTACCTGAACAAGAGGATTGAGCTTAATTAACTATTTGGATTAAAGAGGTGTAACGATTTGAGTTCGGTGGAACCTATCCTTCAGATTAAAGATCTCCGGACCTCCTTTTTCACCGATGCTGGAGAAGTCAAGGCGGTGGACGGGGTTACCCTTGATGTGCCAAAGGGCGGCACCCTGGGAGTAGTCGGCGAGTCGGGCTGTGGAAAAAGCGTTATGGCCCTGTCTATACTGCAGCTGCTGGATCAGCCGGGTAAAATTGTCGGCGGAGAAATTATTTTTAACCACGAAGATCTTCTTCAAAAAAGCGAAAAAGAAATGCGTTATATCAGGGGCAACAATATATCGATGATTTTCCAGGAACCGATGACCTCATTAAACCCGGTTTACACGATCGGGGAACAGATCAGCGAGTCTTACAGGATCCATCAGAATATGGGTAAAAAAGAAGCTTATAAAAAATCCCTCGAAATGCTGAAACTGGTTGGCATTGCCTCGCCAGAAAAAAGGCTGCACCAGTACCCCTATGAACTATCCGGCGGCATGAGGCAGAGGGTGATGATTGCCATGGCCCTGGCCTGCCGGCCCGATTTGCTGATAGCAGACGAGCCGACCACGGCCCTCGATGTAACTGTCCAGGCCCAGATCCTGGAACTGATCAGGGAACTGCAGGCGAAACTGGGCATGTCGGTGATCACTATAACCCACGACCTGGGCATTGTTGCTGAAACCTGCTGCCGGGTGGCCGTGATGTACTGCGGAATTATAGTTGAGGAGGCCGACACTGAAGAGCTGTTTGAAAATCCCAAGCATCCCTATACTGCAGGGTTGTTCAATTCCCTCCCCCGCCACGACCTGGAAAAGGAAGAGCTGGAGGCCATTGATGGTTCGGTGCCCAGTCTTGCCGATATGCCGCCTGGCTGCCGGTTTTCTCCTCGCTGCCGCTATGCTGAAGAGATTTGTTTACAGCAAAACCCGGAGCTAACACCTTTGGGTCCGGGCAGGATGGTGCGGTGCTGGATTTACTCCGATGGTTGGAAAGGCACCAAAGAGGTGGCGCACTATGTCTAAAAAAGAACTGTTAAGAGTTGAAGATCTCAAACTCTATTTTCCGATCAAAGGCGGTTTCCTGGGCCGTACGGTCAACCATGTTAAGGCTGTCGACGGGATTTCCTTTTCCGTTTTTGAGGGAGAAACAGTCAGCCTGGTCGGCGAATCCGGCTGCGGCAAATCTACTGCCGGCCGGGCCATCCTGCGCCTGGAAAAGCCGACTGGCGGCGAAGTATATTATGAAGACCTCAACATGAACTCGCTCAATAAACAGGAACTGCGCACCCTTCGCAAGGATCTGCAGATCATATTCCAGGACCCTTTTGCCTCCATTAACCCCCGCCAGACTGTAGTCCAAGTCCTGGAAGAAGCGCTCCTGATCCAGAATATAGTGCCCCGGCGGCAGCGCCGGGAAAGGGCCCTGGAGCTGCTTGATACCGTGGGACTAAAAGAGCACCAGGCTGATCGCTATCCCCACGAGTTCAGCGGCGGGCAGAGGCAGAGAATAGGCATTGCCAGGGCCCTGTCGCTTAACCCGAAGCTGATTGTCTGCGATGAAGCTGTCTCGGCCCTTGACGTTTCGATCAGGGCCCAGATTTTAAACCTGTTAAAAAGGCTCCAGAAAGAATTTCAATTGACCTATCTCTTTATTTCCCATGACCTGGGTGTGGTCCGCCATATTTCTGACCGGGTAATCGTGATGTACCTGGGGCGGATCATGGAAGTAGCCGACAAAAAATCGCTGTTTGAAAAATCCCGGCACCCCTATACCCGGGCCCTGTTATCGGCTATACCGGTCCTTAAACCCAGCCAAAAAAGGGAAAGGATTGTGCTCACCGGCGACGTGCCTTCTTCCATCAATCCTCCAGTGGGCTGCAGGTTCCATACCCGCTGCTCTTACGTGCAGGATCTCTGCAGGGCAGAAGAACCCGAGTTGAGGTTAACTGGAGATATGAAGGAGGGACACGTTGCTGCCTGTCACTATTTTGAAGAACTTTATGGCGATAAGGTTGGTTGATCGTAGAGTATTCCGCTCAAATAATTGATTTAAGGTCCTGGAAGTTATAAAATGAGGGCAAGGAGGTGGGGGAAATGACTGAAGAAGAAAGCAAACTGACAGATCGGGCTCTGCGCAAACTAGTCAAGCTGGAAAGCTACATCAGTGTAATGGCCGAAGGGCAGGAAAAAGATCGGTTGACCAAGGCCTATCTCGAGCTGGTTGAAGCGCTGGAACTGCCTCCTGAATATGGAGAAAGTATTCGCAGGGGAAGAGTTTAGTAAATAGGGTTACTGAAATATGGGCCGGTTTTTACAGCCCGGCTCGAGGACCATCTATGCTCACGGTAAGTTCAAAAAGCTCTTTATGCAGGGGCAATATCGAGAATACTTAAACTGGCAGGGATACCAAGATGCCTGTTTTTTTGTTGGTTGTAGAAGATGTATCGTATTTGTGATTAAATTTAAAATAATACTTTTAAAGGGCTAAATGCCAGACTTGTGATAAAACTAATCAGCAGGCCTTTTTGTTTTCTGCAGGGGATCCACCTGCAGGCCTTGAATAAACCTTATATCCAAAGATCCGGGAGGTTTCAGGTAGATGTCAAACCCCAAAAACCGTAGACCTGATGTGCCGGCTGAAACTGATGCCGGGAAGAAGGTGAAAACTGAGCCGGTTCAAAAGCAGGTGAAAAAGAAAAGGCCTTATCCAGGCATCCTGGAAGAAGACATCGTGTACAGCTGTGCCGGCCCCAGGGTCAATCCAGATCACTCTTAACCGGAGTTCCGGTTGATCCGTACTTAAACGAGGTGAAGAGAATGAGAGTAAATAATAAGTTTGATCAAATATACAGGGAGGAACGCCCGCAGTCGGCAGCCTGGCATAAAAGAGCCCAGAAAGTTTTTGCTTCAAATGGCGCCACCCACTTTGCACGTATCCTCGACCCCTACCGCCCGTATATTGCCCATGCCGACGGGGTCAAGAAATGGGATTTGGACGGTAATGAATACATAGATTACGTCCTTGGGCACGGGGCCCTGCTTCTGGGACATAATCATCGAGATGTGGTCGAGGCAGTGCAGGAACAGGTCGCCAAAGGTGTCCTCTACGGGGAAAACCACACCCTGGAAGTGGAATGGGCGGATCTGGTGCAGGAAATGGTGCCCGGTGCTGAAAGAGTATTATTTTTCCCCTGTGGCAATGAAGCTAACATGATGGCTGTCAGGCTGGCCCGGGTTTTCACCGGAAGAACTAAAATCCTTCGTTTTGAAAAGCATTATCACGGCTGGTCGGACGAACTGGCTTCCCCCGCGGAATCGGGCGTTAACCATGATCATGTCGTAGTCATACCGCAAAATGATCCTAAAAGGCTTGAAGAGGAACTGGCCAAAGAGGAATATGCCGTCCTTTTTACAGAAGGTGGAGGGGCTTTCCTGGGTGGGAGAACACCGATAGATCCCTATTTTGTCAGGCAGATCCCCGACCTGGCCCGTAAACACGGCACTCTCTGGGTCCTCGATGAGGTGGTGACCGGTTTCAGGGCGGCCCCCGGTGGATGGCAGTCTGTAATCGGTGTAAAGCCTGATTTGACTTCCCTGGGCAAATGTATTGGCGGAGGTTTGAGCGCCGGCGCCCTGGTAGGCAGGCCTGAATTATTTGAACCCTTGAGGCCGGGCGGTGTTCCCGGCCGGCAGGTCATGCACGGCGGGACCTGGAATGCCAACCCCCTTACCGCGGCGGCCGGAATCGCAGCCTGCAGACTTTTAAAAACGGGGGAACCCCAGCAAAAAGCGGCGGACGCTGCTGCCACGCTGCGCCGTGAAGGAAATAAAATCCTCAAAGACCAGGGGGTAAGCGGAGCCTTTTACGGCAAATCTTCCATTGCCTATTTGTACCTGGGCCCGGTTGATTTTGAGCCTGCTGACGACACCATGCCACCGGTAAAGGATTTGGCCAGGCTAACCGATCCAAATATGCAGCCGGTCTTCAATCGCCTTTTACTGCACCTGCTTCAGCGCGGCGTAGCCAACCTGATCGGTTCCGTCTTTATCTTTTCCGCCCTGCACAAAGAAGAGGACCTTAATAAGACTCTACGGGCTTTTAATGAATCACTCAGGGCTATGAAAGAAGAAGGATCGCTTAAAGCCGCTGATTGATAAATTTATGTTGCTAGGTCAGGGGCTTTCTGTAAAGTGGTTTTCACTTAAGTCCTAATTTCACCATGGAGTAATGTTGGGATTTTTATCCCAGATCCAGGTGCCAGCTTCCCATCATTCATTGGTCAAAGCACCCTCAATGCAAAGACTTTACCGGAAAAATAAAATATTTACAAGGAATTCTGAAAAATATGACGAAGGTTTTAGCAAAGAGGAGTGAAGCTAATGATCGATATCGGGATGTATATTAACGCCATCATATTCATTGCTATTGTTTTGTTAACGTTTGTCGGGGTTTATTTACTTTTTGTTAAAAACTTTTTTAAGGATTAACGGGTAAGAATTACTGCCTATGCATGCCGTTTGCTGTTTTTGGGTCTTATAGATTGATTAACTTTAACTGGTATCTGCTCAGTGTTCCTCCATGTAGCGAACTGGATTAACCGGGGATCCCTTGTAGTGAACTTCGTAGTGCAGATGGGTTCCCGTGGTGCGACCGGAAGCGCCCATGTAGCCAATGGCCTGACCTTTTTCCACCTCGTCGCCCTTGTTGACGGTAAAACCGGACAGGTGTGCATAATAGGTTTCATAACCGTAACCGTGATCAATTATAATAAGGTTGCCTAAACTGCCCCTGTAGCCGGAGAAGGTAACTTTACCGCTGGCTGCCGTCCTGATGTAAGAGCCGTGCGAACCGGCGATGTCAACCCCGGTATGAAACTGGTACCCGCCGCTGTAAGGAATGCTTCTTGTGCCAAACCCGGAGGTGATGCGGCCCCTGGCCGGCCACAATGACGGTTTGGCTTCCATCTGTTCCAGCTTGGCTTCGATTTTCCCGATATAATTTTCAACTTCATCCAGGGTATCCAGTTGTTCAGGGATAACACTTTGCATGGTGGCGATATTGTCTACGGCCCGGCCGAGGACCATGTTCGAATTCGCAGAACTTTCATATAGAGGTGTAAACCCTGTCAGTCTGGCTTGCGTTTCCCGGGGATCAAGGCTGTAAGTGTGAGGCTGAGGAACTGGACCGTTGAAATAAACGGCGGCGGTTGATTCATTATGCGGGTTCGGTGATCCTGAAAAAAGCGGTTCTGTCCTGTTTTTCTTGATTTTAGCCTGGAGGCTTTCTATGTCTTCCAAGATTTCCACATTATCTATTTTTTCAGTTACCTCTTCAATTAACTGGTCCAGTTCGTTGATCTGGTTCATTGCCTTTTCAGTTTCTATGGCCAAAGCATCTATTTCTTCCTTCTGGGCCCGGTTTATTTGCCGCAACTCCTCCACTTGATCTGCTTCGGCTGAAACCATAAGGTACGAATAGCCAAGGAAACCGAAGCCTGAGATAATAAGGACTGCAATGATTACCGCAAATTTGACAGCAAAAAGTGGAATCCGCAGACTGAAAGTAGCTTCTTCAGAATGGGGGATGACCAAAATTGTAAAACAGCGTTCCTGTTTCTCAGGTGTCATAGCTTTTGGCAGTTTCTTTTGGATAAGTTTTATCCACCTCGTCATGGTTTACAGCATACATAAACAAACCTGTATTATCCGGGCATTTGCATTGAAACCCAAAACCAATGGCACCGGAAGAAAAATATGAAAAGGAAAATTAGCTCAATCCATATTGTACAATCTTTATGTTACAGAAACATTACAAACTCTTGCTCTGATAGTTGCAAGGTTTTTTGTCCTGAAGTTTGTCCAAAAAACATGTCACGGACGGACCGGTTTTATGGTATTTTATAATCAGGATAAAAAACGTGGTTGACTGCCGTTTATGGATCTGATTATATAGAATCACTTATTGGAAGAAAGGACAACCGGCAAAATGGAACTCAGAGAATGCCCGTTCTGCAGGGAAGAAATTGAAGCTGGAGCCCTCAAATGCAGACACTGCCAGTCGCTTCTTGATGTAGAGAGTTTAAAAGAAGCAGGCCTCGGGCAGGAAAACCAGGAGCAATCTGAAAGAGCCGGAAGACCGGCCTGGAAAAAATGGCTTGTCGGGGGCCCGGTGGCGCTGATTATTATAGCGCTTGTTATTACTTTAAGCGGAGCTTCTTTAACCGGTGGAAGCAAAGATGAAACAGTAGAAAGCGCAGACGAAACTGCAGACCTCGAAGAGGAACCAGAAGCAAACGGTGAAGAGGACAAACCTGGCTCAAGAGGGGATACCGGTTCTGAAACAGTAACCCTGGAAAACATCGTCAATAAATATGAGCCCAAATTTGAGGCGCTGGAAGATAAGGTGGCCGCTGAACTGGAAGCCCTGTTTGACGCTGCTTTAAAGGAATACGAACAGGGCGGGGGGCCGTTATTTCAGCTCCAGTTGGTTAACAAGTATATGCGGGAGCTCCAAAAGGTTGAAGACAGGGCAGATGCCGCTTTTTACAGCCTTTTGGAGGAAATGAACGACGAACTTATCAGTTACGATCTGCCCACCGATATCATTGCAGAAATTGAAGAGGACTATAAACAAAAAAAACAGGCCATGAAAAGGGAGCTGTCAAGCTACCTGGCAGACTGGGATAACTGGTAAGGGGTTAAGAAGGGATAACTGTGGCAAAATCAGGTGAAAAAACTGTAAAAGAATATCTGGAAAACAGGGGCTTAAAGGCCGTAAAAGTACCGGAAGGCGATATCAAGACCGTCGATTTTAAAGTTTATTATCAAAACAGGCTGGTTTGCTACCTTGAAGAGAAAACAATCGAACTGACCCCCTTGGCCTGGAAGGATGTAGACCCCTTCTATAATGCGATTGCGAAGCATATCTATGAAGCTGTAAAACAGTTTAAAAGCGTCAATCCCGCCCGTACTGTGCCCAATGTTTTATCCCTGACCAACATGGATCCGGCAAAGAACGTAAATGATTTATTTACCACTTTAACCGGACATGTCATAACACCCCGGGGCAAAATGCGCCGCATCCCCAATATGAAACGCTTGGAAGACGACCTGTCGCTAATCGATTTATATCTTTGGTTTGACCAGGATCAACTTACCGGACATATTTACGATCAAGAAACACCTAATATCGAAGACAGCCTGATTGAAATGCTCGGACTTGAACAAAATCTCTGAATTATGGATTGCTAAATTAAGATTGAATTAGGTGATTGGCTGGATTAGTATTCATAAAATGGTTCTAGCTTTGTATAATAGGAATATAATTTTAAATATTAGGAGGAGCAAAATCATGAAAAAAGAAACTGTATTCATTAACGAAGCCCCTAAAGTTTTAACAAAGTATTCTCATGCTGTTTTGGCGGGCCCATTCGTCTTTACATCCGGCCAAACTGCTATGCTGCCTGGAACAGCTGAAATTGCCCCCGAGAGTAAAGGAAACATAGCTAACCAGACGAAACAAATTCTGGAAAACTTGAAAGCAGTTCTCAAGGCATCAGGCTGTTCTTTTGAAGACGTGGTGTTTGTTAAAATTTACATCACTGATATGAATTATTACAAGGATATGAACAAGGTATATGAAGAGTATTTTCCTGAGCCGGCCAGTGAGTGCCCGGCTAGAACTTGTGTGGCCGTACATCAGCTGGCCCGGCCGGATTTGTTAGTTGAAATTGAAATGATAGCGGTTAAGCAAAATTCCAACGACTAGTACTTTTAAGTAGGGCTTGCTGCACAAGCCCTAAATAGTTGTTTTAGTGCCTAATTAAGTTTAATTTCCAGTACATTATGCTAAATATTTATTAATATTGTTTGTTTGTGAGAGTTGTATTTTTGAGGATAGATGTTATAATTCGAAATAACAGTCCGAGATAAACAATAAAATATTTTTATTTATTAAGCTACTATTCGGCGATTGAGAGAAATGAAAAGAGGAGATTGATTATTTTAACCCTGGCTACCAGTTGTTTTTCGTTTTACTTTGCACCAGTAGATATTGGAATTTATCTATCAGTTCAAACTGCTAATCCTTCATTGTTCAGAAGTGTTATTAATTACCTTGATCGTCGAGGCGAACTGGTTTGGAATCTTTTACTGGAACATCTCTGGCTGGTATTTGTTTCCGTCGGCATTGCTGTTGTGGTATCTGTATTAGTGGGAATTTTTATTAGCTACTATTCAAATACGGCCCCTTCGGTACTTGCAGTGTGCCAGGTTTTTATGACCATTCCCAGTATTGCCATGCTCGGTATGATGGTGCCATTTTTCGGGATTGGTTTTACTACCGGGGTAATTGCCCTGATTCTTTATAGCCTCCTTCCGATTGTTCGCAACACCTACACAGGAATTATAGAGATTGATCCGGTCATCATAGAATCAGCTGCTGGTATGGGTATGACCGAATGGCGGATTTTAACCAAGATTAAAATTCCCCTTGCTATGCCTGTAATCATAGCAGGCATACGGACTGCTACTGTTATGATTGTAGGGGTTGCTGCAGTTACAGCCTACGTGGGTGCAGGTGGCCTGGGAAAACTTATTTTCCAGGGTATTTCCAGATCAAGCGAACCGATGATTATAGTGGGTGCAATTGGGGTGTCAATAATTGCCCTTGCATTTGACTTTATTATGTCCTGGGGTGAACGAAGATTTGCTGCAAAGGCCGGGGCAGAGGTGGATAAATGATAATCAGGTTGAAATGTCAGCTGGAAATATACACAGGTTAAAGCAGTTATTGAGCAGCGATGCTGTTATAAAAAAGATTTTACCTGTAATGCCTGGATACGATTAAAGAATACGTAGCAGTGATTAACAAGGATGAACGTTAGGGGATAACTACGACGGGCAATATGCTTAACGTAGTTAGAGAGGATGATAAGGTTATGAAAAATTTAACCCTAAAGGACTTTATTTTGCCTCTGTTTTTAATTGCGGTAGGCGTGTTTATTATTTTATACGTGGTGAACAACCCAACTGATAGCCTGGTAGAACGAATGCTTAGTTACAGAAATATATTTAAGGCCCTCAGGGAGCACTTATTGTTAATGCTTGTCTCAATGATCGGAGCAATTACTGTTGGTGTTGTAGGAGGGATCATGCTTTCCCGCCCAAGGCTTTATTACCTTGGAAGGATAGTGGAGAATATAGTTAATATAGGGCAAACAGTCCCGCCACTGGCTATTCTAGCCTTGTTTTTTGTTATCATGGGGATTGGTTTTAGAATGGCAGTGTTTGCTCTTTTTCTTTATTCTATTCTACCAATTTTACGAAATACATTTGCCGGTATTGTCAACGTACAACCGGGTGTTATAGAGTCAGCAAAGGGAATGGGGATGAAACCTTTGCGTATATTGACTCGTATAGAATTGCCGCTTGCCTTCCCAATAACCGTAGCAGGTATACGGACAGCAGTTGTTGTTAACGTAGGTACAGCAGCCATGGCCACTTTCATTGGCGGAGGCGGCCTTGGTGATCTTATCGTAGCGGGAATATCCCTGGGACGCGATATGGTTATTTTCACCGGGGCATCCCTGGCTGCTTTGACTGCAATTTTACTTGACTATATTATTGGTCAGGTCGAGAAGGGGTTGGTTAAGTGGTCTTAGACTCTTAAATGCTAGATGCTATTATTAAACAAAACAAGGGGGAAGTAAAGCAATGATAGCAAAACGTATTTTGACACTTTCTGTAGCAGTGTTAATGTTGATTGGGTTAGTATTTGTGTTTGGTTGCGAGGCTGATGAAGATGAAGCGGTTGATATGGAAATTGTGGTTGGCTCGAAAGAATATACCGAGCAGCTAATTTTAGGTCAGATAGCTATTCATGCCCTGGAATATAACGGAATTCCAACAGTTGATGAAACCGGGTTGGGTGGAACTAGCATGGTTCGTGATGCTCTCGAAACGGGGGACGTTGATTTATACTGGGAATATACAGGGACAGCTTTAATAACAATTCTTGGTTTCGATGAGGCCATAACCGACTCGCAGGAATGCTATGAAGTAGTTAAAGAAACAGACCTGGAACAAAACCAGATCGTCTGGATGGACTATACACCTTTTAATAACACCTATACAATCATGATGCGCCAGGAAGATGCTGATGAACTTGGTATTGAAACCATCAGAGACTTGGCCGAAGCAATTAATGAAGGGGTGGAAGCTCCAGAACCGGGCATTTGGAATTTGGCCAGCGATCACGAATACACAATACGTGATGACGGTTATCCCGGTTTGCAGGAAACATACGATTTTGAATTCGAGGAAGCATTCCCCATGGATGCGGGGATTGTTTATGACTCATTGAAAGAAGGAGATGTATCGGTTTCGATGGGATTTGCAACAGATGGCCGTATCGCAGCCTATGATCTGGTTAACCTGGAAGATGATAAAAATTTCCATCCAGTCTACAACTGTGCTCCCACCTTACGCAAGGAAACCCTGGAACAACTGCCTGAAATTGAAGAGATTCTCAATCCCATTGCCAGGGCCCTGGATACTGAAACAATGTCTGCAATGAATATGCAAGTCGATATTGATGAAGATATCCCCAGCGAAGTTGCCGAAGAATGGCTCATTGAAGAGGGCTTTATTGAATAAAAGGGTAGTGTTTATTACGCTTTAAAAAAACGGATAGAATTAATCTGTTAATTAAAAACGGTTTATAAGAAGGGGCAGCAGTTGTTTATATTGCCCCTTCTTTTTTAGCTATAGTCCATTTTCATTCCATAATTTGGATGAACCCTCGGTAATGAAAACCTCTATTTTTAGGTAATTAGCGACTTCATAGTTATTCAGCCAACCTGTTTAGCCCGCAGTTTTAGCTGATCTATTTGGGGTGCATATTAGCCACCGGCCTCAATAACTGCAATAACCTGTCATCTATACGTTTTTTATGGTAATGTAGATTTATAAAGTATAGGAGGAATACTTAACATGGAAATGAAAAAGGAACCCTGGTATAAACGGATATCGCCCTGACTGCTTATGTATATACTGCTGGCAGTAGTATTCGGTGGGTATAGTTTGATCAGGTATTTAGCTCAATAACTGAAAGGAGGGTTATTGTGAATAAGTTTGTTATTTTTGCTTTCAATGGAAATCCGATGTACTTTACGCATGTGCTGTTAAGTGCTCTTGATATGGAGAGTAAGGGAATGGAAGCTAAAATAATTATAGAGGGTGAAGCTGTTAAACTAATTGAGGAAATGGAAACAGGAGACAATTCTTTATATAAAAAAGCGAAAGACAAAGGGATTATTGATGGTATCTGCAAAGCCTGTTCTGCGAAAATGGGCGTGCTCGAGTATAATGAAACAGTTGGCCTCCCTATTAAAGATGATATGAATGGACATCCATCTATGGCATTATACATAAACCAGGGGTATCAAATCATAACCTTGTAGCTTTATGTTTCACGGGGTAGGGATAAACGTAGGACAGAATCAAAGGATAGAGGAAAAAAATTTAAAAGAACATTTAAACTCCATTCAAAAAGATCAGGAAAGAGTGGCAAAAATAATTGAAGAAAGATGCAGCAACGTTGATCTGGAGGAAGCACGTGATCTTTTTCTTGAGGCTGCTTTCAAAACGGCTGATGAGGCAAAAGATATGGGGTTGGTCCATGAAGTTTGTGAATTCAGTATACCTAAAGGGCCCCCGTTTATTTCACTGGTGTTTAAGAGTTAGGAGAGAGTTAAAATGTTAACAAAAATGTTGATAGCGGCTATGGTAATTATAGCAATTTTAAATCTCGTAGCTTTTTTTGAAACTGGAAGCACAACTGGCCTGATTATAGCGATCGGCTTGCTGGTATTGTCAGTGTTATTCACATTAAAACTACGCCGCCAGTAAATCTTGGTCAATCACCATGGAATTAGCAAATCTCAAATTAAAATAGGGCAAATTGCAATGAAAATATTGCCCTCAAGCAGCAAATATGAAGGCGTTTATAGGAGCATAGTTATAAAATTCGCTGGAAATGCGAATAAGAGGATTTAATTATCCAGTGTAGAATTATGATTTAGATTATCCACATTGCAAGTTGACCCGTTAAGACGAGGAGGTCATTAAATGCGATTTGTGCGTTATATCAATACGATTGAAACGCACACCGAAGGAGAACCGACGCGAATAATAACCGGCGGGCTGCCTGCCATTTCCGGCAATACAATGCGCGAGAAAAGGCAATATCTGAAAAGAAACCTTGATAATGTTCGCACCGCCGTTATGAATGAACCACGCGGTCATCACAACATGTTTGGAGCAATCCTGACGGAATATGTAAGCGAAGATGCCGATTTAGGCTTAATCTTTATGGACGGCGACGGTTACCTGAACTTCTGCGGCCATAGCTCCATCGGAGCCCTTACTGTTGCCATAGAAACAGGGGTAATTCCCCCGGTAAAACCTTTCACTAAAATCACCATCGACACCCCCATCGGGCAGATCAAGGCAGCGGCAAAAATTAATGACAAAGACGAAATCGAGTATGTCTCCATAACCGGGCTTCCTGCATTTGTTTTTGCCAGGAATGTGAAAATTATAACGGAAAATTATGGCGAGATAAGTCTTGATGTTGCCTTCGGGGGAAGCTTTGTCGCATTAGTGAACATAGAAAATTTTGATTTAAATTTGGCAGCGGAAAACGCTGAAGAAATAATCGCCCTGGGTATGGAAATCAAGGATAAGGCAAACAAAGCTGTGGAGGTATTCCATCCCATATACGGAAAGACCGGTAAAATTGAAATTACCGAGCTGCACCGGAGAATCAGCCCCGACAGCCAGCATTATTTAAACGTTGGTATCTTCGGCCACAAGCAGCTGGATCGCTGCCCCTGCGGCACCGGTATTTGCGCCATGATGGCCAACTTTTACGATGCCGGAACCCTGGACATTAAAGAGGATTTTGTCCTGGAGAGCGTTATCGGCACCAGATTTACCGGCAGAATTTTCGACAAAACTACAATCGGCAACACAAAAGGTATAATACCCCAGCTCAAAGGCAGCGCCTTTATAACCGGCTTTAACCAGATCGTCATTGATCCCGACGACCCCGTTAAATACGGTTTCAGGTTGGGTTAGATGTGAAGAATTGTTGAAAGGAGACCAAAATGAAATTTTCCAGGTATATCATGGCCGTTGACTCTCACACCATGGGCGAACCGACCAGGATCATTGTTGGCGGCTTACCGAATATTCCCGGGCATACAATGGCTGATAAAAAAGCACACCTTGAAACAAGGTTGGATCACCTGCGCACGGCAATAATGCTGGAACCAAGAGGCCACCTGAACATGTTTGGTTCGGTGCTAACCCAGGCCGTCGAGGAAACTTCCTCTTTCGGCATTATTTTTATGGATGGCGGGGGTTACCTGAACATGTGCGGCCATGGCAGCATCGGAGCGGTGACTGTAGCCATCGAGACGGGGATCGTTGAACCAGTTGAACCGGAGACAGTAGTTTTCTTTGATTCCCCTGCCGGGACAGTCGAAGCCAGGGCTGTGGTGGAAAATAAAAAGGTAAAATCGGTCTCTATTACCAATGTTCCCTCTTTCCTGTATAAAAAGGATTTAAAAATCGAGGTGCCTGAGCTTGGCGAAATTACTTATGATATCGCTTTCGGAGGCAGTTTTTTTGCTATCATGCCGGCAGCCCAGATAGGCTTAAGCGTTGAAGCAAAAAATGTTAACAAGTTAATCAAAGCCGGCATGAAAATCCGCAAAGCTGTTAATGAGCAGGTTGAAGTTCAGCACCCTGAGTTAGAGCATATTAAAACTGTTGACCTCGTTGAGTTCTACCAGCAGCCAAAAGATGAAGGAGAAGATTATAAGAACGTGGTTATCTTTGGCGAAGGGCAGGCCGATCGCTCACCCTGTGGAACAGGCACAAGTGCGAAAATGGCCACTCTTTATGCCAGGGGTCAGCTGGCTTTAGAAACTGAATTTGTCTATGCCAGCATTGTGGATACCAGGTTTACCGGCAAGCTCCTCCGTGAGGCCGGTAAAGTAGGCGAATTCAACGCAGTAGTCCCAGAAATAACAGGTAGTGCGCATATTACATCATTTAACCAGTTCGTTATTGACGATCGCGATCCATTAAGACACGGCTTTATCCTTAATTAATAGCGTCTAGAGTTTGCCGGTTAGTAATTTTAAATTATGGCCAAAAAGAGTCCCGAAGCTGTTCTTACATATGTTATGCTCAGGTTAAGATAATGTAATCTGAATGATTAACTTGCTGATCTAATCTAAAGGTACGGTCAAAAATTTTATTTTACAGTTAACACGCTACAATTTTCAGCTTCTTGGACTACAGCACTGCTGACGCTGCCGAGGAATACTTTTTGCAAACCACTTCGACCTCTACTGCCAATAACAATAATGTCAAAACCTTCGTCGCAACCTGTTTTCACGAT
>Ga0207421_10000349_pt1 | contig 58823 bp, 59 predicted proteins | sample SodLakKL_010_SED_4_FD_187542 | JGI IMG/M metagenome (GOLD analysis project Ga0207421, IMG submission 187542) | Alkaline sediment microbial communities from Lake Tanatar, Kulunda Steppe, Russia - 8KL_010_SED (SPAdes) (version 2) | ecosystem: Environmental > Aquatic > Non-marine Saline and...
AGCTAAACGCCCCAAAAGGGATTGGGGTATCGGCCAAAAAGGCACTGCGCCTAATTTGGCCCCCAAAAACCCCCTACAACCAGTAGGGGGTTTTGGTTTCTCTAAACTCCCCAAACCTAAAGCCTTTTAAAACCCAAAACCCCTCTACCCAGCAAGAGCTTTGGTTTCTCTAAACTTCCAAAACCCAAAAAACTCTAAAGCCCCTTAAAACCCAAAAACCCCCATACCCAGCAAGGATTTTTGCTTTTCTATCTCCAATCACCCCATTTGTACCTATATTCCACAATTGTGAAATATATGTACTCCCAAGCTCCCAAACCCCTCAAAAAAAGCATTGTACCTATATCCCACAATTGTGAAATATAGGTAACTCTCTTTTTTCTTGACGGTGAGATGGCAGGTCGTATAATAAAAGAGGTATAAATAATAAAAAAGCGCTTTATGACTTTCCTATTTGCCGGATTTTTTGGTGGAGTTCTAAGGGGAGCGGTCGGTATCTTCAAATACATGACCTCTTACAAGGATGTTGAGATAAGGCCTTATTATTTCCTCGGAATGGCTCTTCTTACGGGTGTTGTGGGTTATGTAAGTGCTCATATAGCCCAAGATGCGGCCCAAATATTTTTGGAGGTAGAAGTTCTTCCCGTTTCTTTTGCTATTGTTGCCGGTTATGCCGGCGGGGATTTTATAGAAAACCTCTTTAAAATAGGAATGAAAGAACCCAATCTCTTTGAGATCGGGAAAAAGATAAAAAAGATCACTAAATAATAAATACCAACAATGAAAAACACTCTTCTTATTTTTTGCGAAGACATTATCATTGACGCTAGCACCGGACAATGGAGTTTTATAAAGAATATTGAGAAAATAAACATGGTCTTTCCTCCCGGGAAAAGAAAGGAGGGGCAGGCGGTATCGGTAAAGGGAAAGTTCAATCTTGCCGCTATGTGGAGCGTGGACGAAAGGGATGCCGGAAAAGAAAAGATGAAAATAAAGTACGAATTGACGGACCAAGGTGGGAATAAGCTCACGGAAAGTCCGGAATACGAGGTCCCCATAAAGAGGGACATCCCGGCGATAAAGCACAAAGTAACGCTTAGCAAAATAGCTCTCAAGGATTCCGGGCGTTACTATTTCAAACTCTTAAGAGAAGAGGAGGGGGGAAGTTATAGAGAAGAGAACAAGGTTGCCTTTGATGTTTCCATAAGAGAAAGCGAAGAAGGTAAGTAGAACTTCAAGATCTTATTGACAAGGCTTTTTTTGGTTGTAAAATAAAATTTATCCGAAGTACGTTTAAAAAAGGAGGTATGTGTAATTGAGGATTATCTTTTTTGGTGGTACCGGAGCGATCGGAAGAAGAGTGGTGAACGAGATCTGTAAATTTCCTAAAGTAAGAAGGGTGATCATAGCAAGCCGCAAAATGAAGAGCTATCAAAAGCTCTTAAAAGAAGTGGAAAGCGGCAATTCCGGAAAAGGGAATAAGCTAAGCTACTTGAATCTTGATCTTAGAAGGTGCTTCAATCTTCCGGAGATCTTAAGAAGCAATGATGTGGTGGTCGGAGCCATGGGTCCTTTTTACAAATACGAGGAGGTGCTTGCAAAAGCTTCTGTGAAGGCCAGAGTGCATTATGTTAGTATCTGTGATGATCATGATGTCGTAAAACGCGTTCTGGGGCTAAATGAGGCTGCTAAAAAGAAAGGTGTTTGCATTCTGACCGGAATGGGATGGACTCCCGGATTATCAAGTTTACTTGCAAGATCCGGAGCGGATCTCTTGGACGGGGTGGATAGTATTAGGATCTATTGGGCCGGAAATTCCAGTAATTCTATGGGAATTGCGGTGATTCTTCATGTTCTGCACAGTTTTACCGGAAAGGTTCCTGCCGTAAGAGACGGAAAAACCTCTTTTGTCCGCGCAGGATCGGGAAAAGAAAGAATCGATTTCCTGAATCCTTTAGGAAAGATAACTGTGTATAATATTGGTCACCCCGAACCGGTTACCATTCCTTGCCATTTTCCCGGCATCAAAGAAGTTACACTCAAAGGAGGCGTCAATGAGAATCTCTTAAACAGGATCGCTATTTTAGCAGGAAGGAGTGGTCTTAGCAGATCTTACATCATTCGTGACGCTCTTGCTCTTTTTTTCCAGAAAACATTACCTTTTTGGCGTAAGATCGCCCGCCCGATGCCCGAGGTTTCCGGGATAACGGTGGTTGTTGAAGGTGATTTTCACGGAAAACAATGCTCTTTGACCTATAAAGCTGTCGGGCCGATGGAAGTGCTTACCGGAATTCCTATGGCATTCGCCATAAAGGGGCTTGTGTCAGGGGATATAAAAGAGAGAGGAGTTCTTTCTCCCGAAGCTCCGGGAATGATAAATCCTTCAGAGGTCTTTAAAGAATTGGAAAGCAAAGGAGTACAAATAGAAATGGAAAAGGATCTTTTATAAGAAACCATTTAAAGCCAATTAAAAATTGGCTTTTTTCTTTTCTACCTACCCCCTCTCCCTTGCAAAAACCTTGTACCTATATCCCACAATTGTGGAATATAGGTATACTTTTCTCTTTCACCCCCTTTTTTTTGCTTTTAGTGTTGTGTTTTTGAAAGCTCTTAAGTCTTTTATTTGACGACATTCCTTTTGTTTTTTAAACTAAAAGAGTTATGGAAAAGTATATCCCTATAATTTGCTTGTTTTTCTTTTTCGCTTTTTTTGCGATGGGAGCTGAAAACTCCGTTTTTGCCAGAGAGGGCGGTGGCGTTTTTTCTTCTGGCATTGAAAATAAGATAAGCGAAGAGAGCGGAGAGGAAAAGATCGAAGTTATTATCAGATTAAAGACAAAGGAAGAGAACATTCATTTGCAAGCAAAAAAGAAAGAAGGGGGAGAGGCAGCAGTCAATGCGCTAAAAAGTGAGGCTGAAAGTTCGCAAGCAGGGGTGATGGCGGAACTTTCAAGAGGAGGTGCCAATATTAAGAACAGTTTTTGGATCACCAATGCTATTTTGGCGGAAGTGAATACAGATGATTTAAGAAGTATCGCCCAAAAAGAAGAGGTGAAAAGAATTCACGAGAACTTTGAGGTTAGCATTCTTGAGCATTCCAAAGAAGACCCTCCTTTTTCTTTAAAAGACGTAGAGGGATTTGGCAATGAAGAAGAGAAATATACATGGGGACTTGAAAGAATGGGAGTGCCGGAAGTTTGGGGCATGGGATTTAAAGGATCAGAAGAGATAAAGGTTGCTGTGTTGGATACAGGGGTGGATATTGACCATCCGGACCTGGAAGGAAAAATGTATACCGAAGACGAGGAAGATCCAACTTATCCGGGAGGATGGGCGGAATTCAATGTTGGCGGGAAAAAAGTGGGGTCCGAACCTCACGACACTCATTACCACGGAACTCATGTTTCCGGTACTGTTGTGGGTGGAAATGAAAGTGAGAGCGGCACTTATATCGGAGTAGCTCCCAATGCAAAGTTCATGCACGGACTTGTGATCCCCTATGGAAGCGGCAGCTTTGCACAGATCATCGGGGGTATGGAGTGGGCAACAGAAGAGGGAGCTGATGTAGTGAACATGTCCTTTGGAGCCGATGCAAAGGAGTATTATGATGAATTTGAGGAAGCCATACAGAGCATGAAGGGGGTGGGCATCTTCCCTGTGGCGGCGATCGGGAATGAAGGCGAAGGTACGGCGGGTACTCCGGGGGCGATACTTGAGTCGATCGGTGTAGGAGCTTCCACGGACGACGGCTACTATGAGTGGCCCCAAGGAGAGTTTAATGAATACAAAGAGAATGATATCGTGGGATTTAGCAGTGGAGATATAATAATAGATGAAGAATACAATAATTCGCCTGAGGAGGAATATGTGAAGCCGGATTTTTCCGCACCGGGGGTAAATGTCAAGTCTGCGGTCCCCGGAAACGACTACTATTATTTAAATGGAACTTCTATGGCCGCTCCTCATGTTGCAGGAATTATTGCTCTCATGCTTCAGGTTGACCCCGAGCTGGAAATTGATGATGCTTATAACATTCTCCGAGACACAGTGGATTATTACAGAAAAGAAGGAGATTGGCTTGATAGTGAGGAGAACAAGAACACAAGGTACGGATATGGTATCGTGAATGCTCATAATGCGGTCCAGCAAATTGCTGACGATGCTTATTTTGACATAAAAGAGATCAGTACCAATCAACCTGTTGTAGTAGGGGAAGTCTTGGAGGTAGAAGCTACTGTGACCAATACGGGGGACATCAAGGATACTCAGAATATAAAACTTCTTGATTTTGATTCCGAGAAGGTCGATGAAACAGAAATAACTCTTTACGGGGGAGACAGTAAAGAGGTTTCTTTGATATGGGAAACTGATGATACGGACGGAGGAGTGGACAACATAAAAGTGGAAAGCGATGACGATACTCTTGAGAAGGAGGTGGAAATATTAGAAGAAGCTTATTTTGAAGTAAATATCACGGGAGATTATCCCAGTGTGAACGAAGGCGAGACGCTTGAAGTTACTGCCGATATAGAAAATACCGGTACGGAAACAAGCACGGAGGATATTTATCTTTTGAACTTTGAAGATGAGATCGTAGATAAGCACGAGGATTTGGAAATAGAGGGAGAGAATTCGGAATCAATATCTTTAGAGTGGAATACTGAATATGGTGATGCTGATACCGGCAATATTACCGTAAAGAGCAGTATCAGTAAAAATAGTGACACCAAGGAAGTGACGATTGATGCAATAAGTTATTTCGACCTTGAAATTATTGGCACGAATAGGCCGGTCAAAGAGGGGGGCGATCTGGCAGTCGAAGTAAGAGTGGAAAATGTGGGAAGCGCAAATGCACAAAGCGGACAAACAATTGAGCTTTATATAGAAGGAGAGAGTCCGGAAGATAGCAAGGAAACAAAAGCGCTTGAATCGGGAGAAAGTGAGAGCTTGGAGTTGGTATGGTCCACAGAAGTGGGCGATTTTGGAACATATCTTGTAGAAATAAAGGGAGAGGATGAGGAGGATGAAAAAGAGATTGCCATAAAATTGAGTTTGGAAAATGATAATGTAGAACTTATTGATCTTTGGACGGAAAAAGAAGAGATTTATGCAGGGTGGGATTTGGAGATAGGAATAGAGATAGAAAACAACAATAGCGAGGAAGGAAAGTACAATGCTGTGTTCAAGGTGGGCAAGGAGGGTGAAGAAATGGAAAATATCGGCTCCAGCACAAAGGTAGTGCCGGGAGAGGGGAGCGAGGTATTTTCTGTTTTGCATGCCGGAAAATCGGCGGGAACATATAATGCAAAAACAGAAGAAGACGAAGCAGAGGTTTCTTTTGAGGTTTATGATGAACCGGACGTGATAACCGGCGAGGTTGAGGCGGGATATGAGTCTGCAATTTTCCACGGAGAGGTCACTGAAAAAGGAATGGAGAATGAAATAGAGGTCTTCTTTAAATGGATAAAAGAGGGCGATTTAACTTATGAGAGCACGGATCCTGTTTTGATAGAAGATCCCCAAGGGGATGAGAAGTTTCAAGAGGAACTAGGTGAGCTTGAGAGTGGAACTACTTACTCTTTCAGAAGTGCAATATCATGGGAAGAGGGGGAGCACAGAAATACCGGAGAGGAAAAAGAGTTTGTTACTGCCTCTTTTCCTGCGGTAGAAACTCTGGCAGCTAAGAACATATCTTATGATTCGGCAACTTTAAGCGGAGATCTCACGGAAATAGGGCTTGAAGATAACATTGATACGTTCTTTAGTTATCGTGAGAAAGGGGAAGAAGAATGGAGCTCTACTTCTTTGCAAGAAGTTTCAAATGAGGAGAGTTTCAATGAGGAAATAGACAGTCTTTCTTCCAATACGGAATATGAGTTCAGGGCTGAGATCGAATGGAACGGAAAAAGCGAAAAAGGGGAGGTATTGGAATTCTCCACCGATAGCAGGCCTACTACTGGTGGCGGGGGTGGCGGAAGATCTCCAAGGACCAGAGAATATGATATTAAGCTCTCTATAAACAAGGAAGATGCCGGAGAAGTTAAAGGAGGAGGGTCTTATGAAGAAGGTGAGGAAGTTACCATAGAGGCTGTTCCGGAAGAAGGTTATTATTTCCTGGGATGGGAAGAAGCCGGAGAAGTGGTAAGCAGCAAAGAATCTTTTACTTTTACCCTGGAAGAGGACAGGGAATTGGTGGCCCTATTCAGAGAAGAGAGTAGGATAGCCGAAGTAGAAGAGGTTCAAAATTTAAGAGCGGAACTTGATAAACTGGATGGGGATGAAAAAAGGATAAAGGGAGTTATTGATGTTGCAAACACCCTTCTCGAGGAAGCAAAAGAGAGAGGCGCAAAAGAGGCAGAGAAGGTTTTAAAAAGGCTAATAGAAAGAGCAGAAATATTAAAGGGTAAAATAGAAGAGAAGAAGGAGGAAAAGAAAGAAGAGCTTCGGGAGATCTTGTGGGAACATGAAGAAAAAGAGGAGATCATGCGAATAAATGAGGTGCTTGATGTAGTAATAGAGAGGGCAAAAAATCTTTTGGATGTGGCAAAAAGGAGAGAGAATAAAGAAGCTGAAGCTATCTTAAAAGAGATAATAAAGACGGCCAAAGAAGAAAAAGAAATTTACAAGAAAGAACTCCAAGTTGATATCTAGAAGGTGATACCTCGCTCTCATTGGCCGCAAAGACCCTTGTACCTATATTCCACAATTGTGGAATATAGGTACATTCTTTTGCAAAAAGTTTATTTAAAAAAATAACCCTCCTTGTCTGGAGGGTTATTTCAAGCAAGAGCTCCCCTTCTCTTGCTTCTTACAGTTTTTCCCATACTTTTCCTCTTTTCTTTTTTGGTTTTTTTGCGTTTCTGCGGTTCTTTTCAAAACTTCTCTTCAAGTAATTCTCTTGCATTATGTCCTCTATGCTGTTTACGCCTTTTATGGTTCGTTTATTATTCATAGCTATTTTTATTTTTATTAATCGACCCTTAAAAGACTTCCCCTTAGAGAACATAAGCCTCGAAACAGCCAAGAAAAGGGAAGATTTTGTTTTTTGGAGCTGTTTTCCTCGGGACTAATGAAGACGACTTTTGCTACGTTACGTTACACTTTCAAAGAAAACTTCCCCCTTGTGAGCGCTTATATGGGGAAAAAGAGGAAATTTTGATCTTTTTTGGGCATTACCTGTATTCCACGATTGTGGAATATGAGTAAAATGTGCTACTTTTAAAGTAAGGTATTCTTTGTATTTTTCCTACATGGATAAACCTACCATCACCAAGGAATTCTTATGGAAGCTTAGCAAGATCCCTGAGGCCGCCTTTGAAAACTACCTTATTGTTAGTCGTCGTGAAATGGGGAAAAAAGTGCTTCGACCGGAAATGGAAAGGATAAAAAAGGAATACGAAAAAAGAAATGCAAAAAAGAACTTCAATCAATTTCTTTTTTCTCTTAAAGAAAGGGGGTATATAAGGCCCATAAAAGGTAGTTCTGTTCATGAGGGCTTTGAGCTTACTACCAAAGGGAAGCAAAAAGCTTTACAAGGAAAAATGGCGATGGAAAAAGGTGAAAGAGAGCAAAGGAAGGACGGCAAAATGATCATGATCATGTTTGATATCCCCAAAGAGAAAGAGAAGGTAAGGTACATTTTTCATGATGCTTTAAGGGAGTTGGAATACAAAATGCTTCAAAAGAGCGTTTGGGTCTCCGATAAGGAAGGCAAGAAAGAAGAAAAGGAAAAGGAGTACGGACTTGAAAGATATGTCAATATTTTCATTATTGAAAAAGTGAACATCTGAGTTACCTATATTTCACAATTGTGGAATATAGGTAACATTTTTGTTTGGGTTGCGTTGGATTACGGGGTATACTTAATTTCATAGACCGAGAACATCTTTGGTTCATGAAAAAAGAGGATATCGGAAAAAAGGGAGAAATAATGGCAGAGAAATACCTTCGAAAAAAGGGGTTTTCCGTTCTGGAGAGGAATTACAAGAATAAATACGGAGAAATTGACATCATCGCCCAAAGTGGCGATGTTTTGGTTTTTGTAGAGGTAAGGAGTAGCTCTACGCAAAACTTTGGTTCTCCCGAAGAGACTGTGGATCACAAAAAAATGGAAAAAATGAAAAAGAACGCTCTTGCTCTTACTACTCTTTGGAAATGGGAGGGTGCCTGCAGATTGGATCTTGTTTGTGTTTTTCTTTATAAAAACGGCGAGTTAAAGAAAGTAGAACATTATGAGGATATAACAAACTAGCCTATGTTCATCAAAATACCTTCCGTAGCCAATTCCGGCCTGGAATCCATCGAAGTTGACGTAGAGATGAATGTAATGAAGCGCAAATTGCCTACTTTTGAGATAGTGGGGCTTCCCGCAAAAGCGGTAAGCGAGAGTAAGGAAAGGGTTAGGGCTGCCATAATCAATTCCAAAATGGAATTTCCTTCAAGAAAAATAGTTGTTAATCTTGCTCCTGCCGATATCCCTAAAGAGGGCTCTTGTTATGATCTTCCTATTGCCGTGGGAGTTTTATCGTCCGTTATGGATCTTAAGATACCCGAAAAAAGCCTTTTTTTCGGCGAGCTTTCTCTTGACGGTTCTTTGAGACACACAAAAGGCTCCCTTCTTCTTGCGCTCTTTGCCAAGGAGAAGGGTTTTTGCAATGTATTCCTTCCGAGTGAGTCAGCAAATGAAGCGGCCGTGGTGGAGGGAGTGAATATTTATCCCGTTAGTGGACTGAAAGAGCTTGTGGGGCATCTTGCGGGAAAGATACAAATAAAGCCTGCGGAGTACAAAAAGAACGAAGAAGAGGTTTCCTTTGATTTTGATATGAAAGATATTCTTGGGCAAGAAGCGGCAAAAAGAGCTCTGGAAATAGCTGCATCTGGCGGGCACAACGTTTTTATGGTAGGAGGTCCCGGGTCCGGAAAAACGATGCTTGCTAGAGCTCTTCCGGGAATATTGCCTCCTTTAAGCGAAAAGGAATCTTTGGAAGTTACCAAAATATATTCCGTTTCAGGAAGCATTCCTCCGGGAGGGTCGTTAATAGAGAAAAGGCCGTTCCGGTCTCCTCATCATACTATCTCTTCGGTGGGGCTCATCGGAGGAGGGGTGCACCCCAAGCCCGGTGAGGTTACCCTTGCTCACAGGGGCGTGCTTTTTCTTGATGAGTTCAATGAATTTCAAAGGTCCGTACTGGAAGCTTTAAGACAACCTCTTGAGGATGGCTATGTGGCAATTTCGCGGAGCAAAGATCGTGTTGTTTATCCTTCCGAGCATATGCTTATTGCCTCGGCCAATCCTTGTCCCTGCGGATATTTAAAACATAAGGAGAAGAACTGTATCTGCACCGAAAGGGAAGTGGAAAAATATCGCAAAAAGGTCTCCGGACCAATATTGGACAGAGTTGATATGCACGTAGAAGTGCCTGATGTAGAAACCGACAAGCTTTCCCTTTCTTCAAAGAGTAGCAATAAAGGGGAGTCTTCTGTTGATATAAGGAAAAGAGTTGAGGAGGCAAGAAAGATACAAAAGGAGAGGTTCAAAGATGAAAGAATACTAACCAATGCGGAAATGAGAAACAAGGATATTGAAAGATATGCGTTTTTAGGCAAGGAGGCGGAAGAATTTCTGATTCAAGCGGCATCAAAGATGAATTTTTCTGCACGGGCCTATTTTAAGCTTATAAAACTTGCAAGGACCATTGCCGACATGGAAAAAGAGAAGGACATAGGCACTTCTCATATTGCCGAGGCTTTACAATATAGAATACAAGATGTCGGGTAAATGGCTTAAAGGCATCAAAGAAACGATACTGGATATTCTTTTCCCCAAGTTCTGTTTTGGATGCGGAAAAGAAGGAGAATATCTTTGTTCCAAGTGCTTTCTCTTTCTCTCAGAGACGAATTTTATATGTCCTGACTGTGAAAAGACGGAGTATTTCGGGAGAAGACATAAGAATTGCAGAATAAGAAGGAGTCCGGATGGAATGGTTTCTTTGTGGGATTACGAGGGGGTGTTAAAGAAAATGATCCTGGAAATGAAATATGGCTTGGCACTTGATGTTTTAAAAGAGCTGGCTCCTTACGGAATTCATGTCATGGAGAAGGATGAGGTCAGGTTCTTGGAGTTTCTTTCGTTTTTACAAAAAGAGGGCACGATATTCACTTATGTTCCTCTCTTTACAAAAAGAGAAAAAGAGAGGGGATTCAATCAGGCGGAGTTAATTTCAAAACACTTTTCTCATTTCTTTAAAAAGGAAACTCTTCCCCTCCTCAAAAAAGAAAAAGAAACTCAGTACCAAGTTCTTCTTTCCAGAGAAGAGAGGTTCACGAATGTAAAGGGGGCTTTTACTCCTCTTTTTAAGAAAGATAACGCCCCTCAAAGGGTGATATTGGTTGATGATGTTTGGACAAGCGGGGCTACAATGAAGGAATGTTGCAGGATCCTTAAAGAAAATGGAGTGAAGGAGGTTTGGGGTTTTACTCTTTCCAAGACCAATTAGCTTTTAGTTAAAGAGGATAATATCTTCCTTTCTTTTTCTCCAAAAATCCTTTCAACTCAAGCATGGAAAGCCCGGTACTTACTTTTGAAGCGGGCAATTTTATTCTCCTTGTGATCTCATCGGGCTCGGCAGGCTCCTCTTCCAGTGCTTTAAGTATCAATTCTTCCTCTTTTGACAACTTCTCCCTTTTAACTTTAAGTGATTCTTTTTTGTCTTTTCCGAAAAAAGAGAGTATATCCAAAGAAGAGGTTACGGGGGTGGCTCCTTCTTTTATTAGTCTGTTGGTTCCTTGGGAGTTCTTATTGAAAATGGGTCCGGGAACGGCGAACAATTTCCTGTTGTATTTTTTTGCAAAGTCGGCGGAGATAAGGGATCCGCTACCTTCTGCTGCTTCCACTACCAAGGTGGCATCGGAAATTCCCACTACAATGCGATTTCTCTTTGGGTATGTCCATTTATCGGGAGGAAAATTGTCTTCAAATTCAGACAAAATAAGGCCGTTCTCTTCTATTTCTTTATAGAGATCTTTTTGGTAAGAGGGATGGATGACATTAACTCCGCAAGGCATGACTGCTATTGTATTCCCTCTCGCAGAGAGGGCTGCCCGATGAGCTGTGGCGTCTATCCCGTACATAAAGCCCGAAACAATGGTAATCCCTTCGCTTGCGATCTCTCTGACTATTTTCTCGGTGGCCTTTTTCCCGTAGGAGGTCATTCGGCGTGAACCGACAACCGCAAGGGTGTGTGAAAAGATTTCCTTTCTTAACTTTCCTCTATATTTTATATCGGGAGGTGCTTCCTCTGTTTTCTTTAGTTTTTCGGGATAATTATCTTCTTCTTTTTTGATAATATTGCCTTCTTCCATTAAAATAGAATATAATAAGATGAAAAAGTAAGAAAGATGCCACTTCTTTTAATGTCCCAAGAAGAAGTAAAGGTCGTTTAAAGATATAACCAAATAACTATGAAAAAAAAGATATTGATCGGAACCCTTGTTGTCGTTTTACTTCCTTTGGCGGTAATTATTGCTCAGCCGAGGCAAGAAGCCCCTGTTGAGGTGCCGGGTGCTAACTTTAGAGAAAGGGCGGAGGAAATGTCGGAAGGAATGGAAAATAGGATGAGAGAAAGAGTAGGTGAGATAACAGAAGAAAAAAGAGAGGAAACAGAAGAAAAAAGGAGCAGGTTTCGTGAGACAGTTTCTCGAGTACCGAGCGAAGTTCTTCAAGAAAGATTGACCGACTTTCAAGAAAGAATTGAAGATCTTGACGGGCGGCTTTCAAAAAGATACTACAATCATCTAAGAGCGGCGACAAGATCGGTTGAGGAAGTTTCAAGGAGGGTCCCCGATGACATACCCGAGGAGATAGAAGAGAAGATGGAGGAATTTTATGATCATATAGAGGAAATGGAAGAGAAGGTTTCCGAGCAGATCGTCAAGGATTATACTCCCGAAGCTGATTCCATTCGAGATATTGTTCAAGGATTCAGGGGAAGCTTGAACGATCTCCTGGAAGATCACAAAAGAATGCAAAAGAAGGTGATGAGAAGAACTCAGGAGATGAAGAGGGAATTAATGAAAGAGCTTGCAGGACTTCCCGGCATGGAAGACATAGAAGATAGTGAAGAAGAGGAGCAAGAGGAGGATGAAGAAAACAATGAAGAGTAGAGTTTTGGCAAAACAAGAGAGGTGGCAATAATACAGTGCCGTCCCGATTAAGCAAAATAGGGAGGTCTTACTTGTTACCTATATTCCACAATTGTGGAATATAGGTAATTGAAGGGGGTGGAATGTTTTTGTATTGTAAAAAAGTGTTTTGGATCTTCAGGAGAACTTTTTGGGTGTGAAGAAAAGGTTTTACAATTGCTTTATGTGTGTTAAAGTGAAATAAGGTAAGATTATTCGATCAAGAAAAAAATAAAAAAGGTCGGTCGTAACCAAAAAGTTAAAGTATGACCAAGAAAATACTACAAGTGATCGGAGTTTCCGTATTTGCAATGGCGCTTCTTTTCAGTTTTTCTTTTGTGATAGCGGAGGAAGAGGTAGATTTTGACATGAATGAAATGGAAGAAGCTCCCGCAGAAGAAGAGGAAGTAGTAGAAGAGGAGCCCTTAGAGGTTGATCCCTTCGAAGAGGATGTCGAAGAGGACGAGCTTCTAGACGAAGAAGTTGATGAAGAAGAGGAAGAAGAGGAAGAAGATGACATGATGATGTGGATCATTGTCGCTATTGTTGTTGTTGTGCTCGCTGTTGCAATCTACGCAAGCACCAAGAAGTCTTAAAATTGACATTCTTCCAAAAAAAGCCCGCTTTTCGAGCGGGCTTTTTTGTTGTCTTTACATAGGTTGAATGTGACAAAGAAACAAAAAGACAAAAAAGTGAGAATAATGGGTAATAAAAACAACAAAACGTGCCTCAAAGCACGTTCTTTTAATGTAACAAAGCCTGCAAAACTCCGTCTTTATAAGTGCAAAAGAGAAATAGTTAAAAATCATGAAAAAGGAAATAGAAGAGAAAATATGCACGCTTTCCAGAATAAGACCCGATGAGGAATTTAAAGAGAATTTTAAAGCAAGAATAATGAAGAGAGAAGACAGTTTCAAAGATGTTTTTTCGGGTATTCTGGTCTTTCGCGGCAGCTTGTTTACTGCCGGAGTGTTAGCCTTACTCTTTTTTATTCATCTTTTTACGCCATCTGCTTTTCCGAGTAATTACAAGGAGTATCTCTCGATCGAGAATGAAAAGAAGGATGAAGGTGTGGGCGTGAACAAGGAAAAAGTTGAAGAAATAAGAAAGGATCTTGCCACTCTTGAGAATGATTTACGCAGCAGTCAAAACGAGGTCTTGAGAATGCTTGTTGGCAGAGAGGGGGAAGGCTTGTCGGACGAGGAGATAATAAACCACCACCTTACAAAAATAGAGAGCAGCTTGACCATAGAAGAGGAAGGCAAAAAAGAGGAAAAGGTAAAAGAGGCGAGAAAAGCGCTTGAAGAAAGCAACAAAGGTGAAGCATTGGATAGCATAATAGAAATATTATCAGAGGAAAGTAGAAGCATTAAAAACTCATATTAATTATTTATTGAAATTATTACTTTAAAGCAGTCGTTTTTTAAAAGGTCCTCTGGAAATGGAGGGGAGATGGTCGACAAATGACAGATTATTATTAAATAACGTATTTTAACCGCAAACAGTATGAAAGTACTTTTGCAAAAGAAGATGAAAAGCTTAAAAAAGAAAGTCATTATAGGCTTACTGGCTTTTTCCATCATCTTTTCCGGAATCGGAGTAACTCTTGCCGATGAAACTGATGACATTCGCAAAGAGATGAGTGCTCTTGAGGAAATGCTTGCCGAAATAACGGAAAAAATAGGATTGAGAGGAGAGAATGATGATACGGAAGAAACAGTAAGTATTGAAGGGATACCGGCAGGTTTTACTTTTGGGCAAAACCTTAGGCAAGGTTCCAGGGGAACCGATGTAAAGTATTTGCAGATCCTGCTCAATGCCGACTCCGATACCAGGTTGGCAAACACAGGTCCCGGTTCTCCGGGAAATGAAACGGAATATTTTGGTCCCATTACGCTTAGTGCGGTCAATAAGTTTCAAGGAAAGTATTCTAGTGAAGTTTTAGTTCCCGCCGGAGCCTCGGCTCCTACCGGCTTTGTGGGCACTTATACCAGAGCTAAACTGAACAGCATACTTCAAGAAGGAGTTTCAAAGGATCCCGATGTGAGTAACGAGATAATGGAAATGCTCCAAGAGATATCAGAAAGAGTAAAAGCTCTTGTAGAAAGAGTTGAGGCTCTTGAAAAAGGAGAGGTTATAGGAGAAGAGGGTGATCTTAGTGTTTCTTTGAGATCCGACATAAGAAATGTGAGTGTAAGACCGAACCAGACCAAGGATGTGGCTATGTTCAGGCTTGAAGCGGAGGATTCGGATATTGAAATTCAGAGATTTGACGTCTATGTGGATGGAGCAATGACCGAATTCAGGGGAGACATAGATGAAATGGCTCTCAAGGTTGACGGCGAGGTCGTTTCAGAAAGGGAGATAAACAGAGACACAGTAGGGAGAGATGATAAGTATATCCGTTTTAGCGGACTTAACATTGAAGTTCCCAAAAATGGTCATGAAGACGTGGTGATATCAGTTACTGCTGCCGACAAGAGTACCTTTACCAATACCAGCTATATAGTAGGTCCCACAGGGGATAACGCTATAAGAGGAGTGGATGGTGCAAGGATAACGCTTTATGCCAGTGTTGCGAACGGAAGAAGCTTCGAGCTCGACGATGAAACCGCCGGCACCCTCGAGATAAGAGATAACGATTCTCCTGAAGAAGGCGTTGTCTTGATAGAGGAGGATGAAAACACGGAGGTGGAGTTGTTGGTGTTTGATGTGGTGGTCAAGGATTCCGATATAGACTTGGAGAATCTCAGGGTGGAATTTGAAGGAGATTACGATCTGGAGGAAATATTCGAGGATGCACTTCTTTACAGAGGAAATACTCTTGTTGACGTACAGAGCATAACCATTAAAGAAGGAACCGACAATAAAGAAGCTTATGTAGTATTTGAGGTGGAAATGGACATAGATGCCGGTGAGACATTGGTCTTTACGCTCGTTATTGATGTTTTCGGAATGGATATGGAAGATGATGGAGACAGGATCGGAAGCAAGGTGAAAGCGGAAATTCTTGCCGATGAGAACAAGAAGATCGCTTATGCCTATGACACTGACAAGGAAATAGATCTCAAAGGAGATCTCGAGGGCGAGTATCAAGCTCTCTATCCTTCACTTCCTGAGTTCACTCTTAAAGAAGCCGACATTGAAAGAAATGACAACAGAAGTATTGCAGATGCTTATTTAACGATCGAGGTAGAAGCGGTAGAAGGTGATATTGTTCTTACGGGTATTGATTATTTCAATTCTCACTGGAACGTAATAATGGAGCTTGAAGGAACGGAGGTCTATGATGGAAGCTCTTGGACGGGAACCACTTCTCAATCTACTATCAAAAAGGGAAGAACCGCTGAGCTTGAGATATTCGGTATCTTTGAGGCAACTGATACTGAGTATGGTTGGGTAAGACTTGCCGTGGAGTCCATAGATTGGGAGGATGAAGAAGGTAACGACTTCTCTTGGGACGCCGGTAACTATGAGTTCATCGAGGTCTTAAGAACAGAAAGAGTTCACCTTACTCAGCAACTCTAGTGTGTGAGATGATCTTGAAAGATGACGGGAAAGACCCCTTAAAAAGGGGTCTTTCATTTCTCATTGACCATTCTTTCTTTTTTATGCATAATTTAAAAAATTACCATGAAAAAGGAGGGATTATGATGGATCTGAGGAGGCGTATTAGGTTCTTTGGCGTTGCCCTCATGTTATGCTGGAGTCTCTTTGTCCTTTATCCCAATCCGTTAGATCTCGGGGTGAGCGTGTATCGTCTTTTTGATCCTCCTATTGAACCTTATCACGAAAAATTAGAGAAATTCGTGAATAATTCTAAAGGAGGTCATCTTGAAGATCCCGAGACGTTCGTTAGGAGCAATCTACCTTACAGATATGATTGGGAGGTGTACGGCATGCCCTGGTATTTTCCCACCGTGGAGGAGGTGCTTCTAAAAAGCAAAGGAGATTGTAAGGCACAATCATTGCTTATAGCTTCTTTATTGGAGCTTCAGGGAGCTCCGTATAGGTTTTTTGCATCTCCTACTCATATTTGGGTGGATTATGAGGGAAAGAAAGCAAGAAAAAACGAAAATTCGGAAGTTGCCTTGGTGGTTTTCGGAGAAGAGGATCTTGGGCTCAAAAGACCGGACATCAATTGGAGAAACACGCTTAATACTCTAAAGGAAGCTTTCTGGGATCATATGCCGAAGAAAAAGAAAACATCTTTGGTGGGAGGAATTGTCGCGGGGTTTTTATTCATAGGATTTCCGGGAATTATCAAAGACAGTTCTATAAAAGAGATGGAATGACCTTCCATCTCTTTTCCATTTGACAGGAGGCATGCATCTTGTAAACTTTTAAATAATTATTAAAGAATCAATGAAGCATAAGTTATGAATAAAAAAACCACTTGGGTAATAATTCTAATTGTCGTTGTAGCGGTAGCGGGGCTTTTTGCTTTTATGAACTATGAGCCCTATAAAGAATATCCCATGGAAGAGGATCTCGATACAAGAGAAAGGGAGATGAGTGACAGGGAAATAGGGGAGTTGCTTGAAAATTTGGGAGCCGTAGAAGAGGTTTTTGGGGAGTTTGAGGAAGTGATAAAGGATGCGCGGGAAATGGGAGTTGAGGTGCAGGAAGCGGAAGAAGAGCTTGAGGCTCTCAGAGATGATTTTCGTGACCTGGATGAAAAGCATATTGAAGGAGAAATTACCGACGAGGATTTTTATAAGGAGCTTGATGAGATAATCGCAAAGACGAAAGAACTAAAGGAGCAACTAAAAGAAGCCCTCCAATAATCTTTTTTATAAAAATAAGCGCCATTCAATAAATGGCGCTTTTGTTTTACTCTTTAAAGAACTGAAAAGCCCTTTTTCTTGTAAGCGGCTTGTCAAGACCAAAAGCTTTCCTGTAGAGTTCCGAAATTCTTGTTCTTGCATCTGTCTTGTTGAACCTCCTCAAATTGGAGAATTTGAACTCAAGCAATGTTACGGGCTTTCCCATGGCCATCCCTCTCAAACTTTCAATGCATTCTTTTTTCCGGCAACATGTGTACCCGCTTCCTACCGAGAAATCATTGAATGAGTAAGCCACAGAAAAGTACTTAACAGGCTCACTCTTACAGAACGGACAAAGCATTTTTGTTTGCCTTGTTTCTCCTTGCCTTAAGAGCCACTCCAGATGCAATTGCAATTTGTTCTTATTTTTTCCTCCTTTCAGCTTGTTCTCTTTGAACCAACACAGGAAGTGGTAGTCCTTGAACATTAAAAGTTCCAAGGCTTCCCCCTTCCTTTTTCCGCTTTGGATCACATACCACTGCGAAGGATCGTATGAATTTGACAAAGAACACCCTCCTTTCCGCTATTTTTTAAACTATACCATAAAATTACTTTTTTGTATAGAGTTTAAATTGACTTTCAAAGAAAATAAAAATATATTTTAAATAAGCAAAAAGGTCGAAAAAGATATTTTTAAAGATCTTGTTAAAATGAAAAAATTAATTTTTGCGGGACTTCTTGTTTTTCTATTTTCCTTTCTTCCATTTAACAATAATGCGCAGGCCATGTGCGCGGGAGCGGAGAATCAAGCCTGGTGTGCCTGGGTTCAGGATATGGCTACGATCTCCGAAGAGTGGGAGCAGATAATGCCCCAGTATGCAAGAATAAAGATGGCTGTTGAAGGAAGGGTTGCAGCCGACTTGGTAGAATATGATAGTGCCTTGATCAGGAGTTTTCTTTCTTTTTCGGGAATGCTTAGGAGTCTCCTCGGAGAGGCTGCTCCTCATTATGATCGGTTCAAAACAAGAATCTACTTGTGTGATTGTTATCCGGAGCTTTGTTATGAATGGTGTGACGAAAAGGAGGAATATGTATATATCGGACCTAAGTATCGTAACTTTTCTTGTGGGGATCAGTTCTTGGACAGAAGAGATTGCAAAGAATATGATACCGTTATAATAGGATATCAATGCTGGATGCAGGAGAATTTGGATTATTCAGATCATGAAGAGGGAGAGAGTTGGTGTTATTACGAGGATTCTTCGAATTGCAATACTTACGGAAGGTTGTACAACTGGGAGGCTGCAATGGAAGGGAGTGAGGCGGAAAGAACCACCGGAGTTTGCCCTGACATGGATGGTAACTGGCATCTACCCTCGGATGAGGATTGGATGGAGCTGGAATATTTTTTGGGAATGGATAAAGAAGACCTGGATGAATTCGGTCATTGGGAGAGAAGTTCGGGTGATCCGGGTAAGAAAATGAAAGAAAAAGGAACTGATCACTGGCGTACCAATGACTATGCAGAACAAAGAGAAGGCGCTATTTGGAGCTATTCTCTTTTTAATGCTTTACCGGGAGGATATCGACATCACTTCACTCCGGGAAGTTTTCTTGCCATTTATGATTATGGATATTGGTGGACTTCCACGGTTTATAGTGACTGGAGTGCCATGAGGAGAAGTCTGGGAGCTGACAGAGCAGGAATAAAAAGAGATGCGGAGGCCAAAAGAAGCGGATTTTCCGTGCGTTGTGTCATGGATTAAAAAAAGAGAGGCGGATAACCTCTCAAACTCTTACTATGACCGCCCCTATGGAAAATTCTTCTTTTAGAGTGGATAATAAATGCTCTTTTGAAGAGAGCTCCACTTCCTTGAAAAGAAGGTTTGTTTCAAAGAAGGATACGGGGTGTAAAGGGCAAAGGAACAGAAGTGCTATTCCCAGATCGTCTTTTATTCCTATCATCATCCACTTATCACTCTTTATGAGCGAATCCTTGTAATTTGCCAGATTGTTCAGGTCCCCGGCAGAAGGAGTTAGAGATGCTTCGTTCTTCTCGGGGTGAAAGTGAAGGGAACCCTCCCTTTTGCCCGGCAAGTAAATGGATGATCTTTCCGCACTTTCCGGTGGCCACTCCGATGTATTGCCGAGAGTTATCTTTCCATAATGCATTTTCTTGTCGCTTTTGTGAACTACGAAACCGGATTCATATCCGTAAAGAGCGGTCATTTTTCCTGCCTTCCTTACTTTTCTAAGGAAAACAACGTCCTTTAGTAGACGTTTCAAGGCTTCATTCATCGCTTTCCCTCCTTTAAGAGATGTTTTTACCATAACATCTCATTGCTATCTTGTAAATAAAAAGCCTCTTTAGAAGAGGCTTTTAAAGGGTCAATTCGGTATCTGCTTTTTCTCCCCTTATGAATTTAAGAATGGTCTTTTCTTTTAGTCTTATCCCAGAAATTCCTGCTCTTTTCACCCCTCCTTCAAGAGCAAGCATCCCTTCTCTTATTTTTGTATCTATTCCTCCCATTCCTGTTTTCGATTTTCCCGACACATTGGGTCTTTCAAGACCGTTTATCTCCCTGATCAGCTTAGCTTCTTCTTTTTCGGGATTTCTGTCGTACACCCCTCCTTGATCGGTGAGAAAGAGGATCGCGTCCGCCTCGATGAGTGCCGATATCATTCTGGCAAGCTTATCGTTCTCCGAAATACCTTGTTGCATCCAGCGTATCTCTTCATCAGAAACGGGGTCGTTTTCATTTACTATGGGGATCACGGGCAATTCAATGCAATCAAGAAGCCCCTTCCTTATGTTATTCCTCTCATTGCAGTTACTCCAGTTGGCATGAGTTACAAGCATTTGGCATGTTTCTATGCCATGTGTTTTGAATACTTCTCCCCATTTATTGAGAAGGTATCTGCCTCCGATCCCTGCCAACTCCTTTTTATTCAATCTTTCAATTACGGAATGGAAGTTGGGACGATCCTTTAGCGCTTCTTTTCCCGCTTGTATTGCTCCGGAAGATACTATTACGATTCCTACTCCTTCCTTTTTTGCTTCCGAGACTTGATTTGCCACGTGGTAAAAGATGTTGTTGTTTAGCTTTCCGTTCTGCTTGTTGGACATCAAGGATCCCGTGCCGAATTTCAAGACCACTTTAAACATTTTATCCCTCCCTTTTTTATTTTATAAAGAACTAATATAAAAATCGCCCTTTTGGCGATCTTGTCATGGAGAGTCAAAAAGTTTTGCCTTAAAGGGCAAAACTAATCAGACCCTCCGCATTAGGTGGTAGGATCGTGAAAACACCCTCTTTTGACTTTCTGATCTTCATTGGCGCAAATTATTACTCAAAAATAATGATCTGTCAAGGTTAAAAATAAAAAAAGGCACCAAAAGGTGCCTTTATTCCGCTTTGCAGAGAAGTTCAAAAATGTGATCTTTTCTTAGCTTTTCAAGACCAAAAGCCCGCTTGAAAAGAGAAACCACTCTTTTTTTCTCTTCTTTGTCAGAGAAATGTCCCAAAGTAGAGAGTTTGAATGGCAATACTTTTACTCCGTTCTTTGAGGGTTTTATACTTCTTATACAATTTGGATCGTCACATGCCGTATATTCTAAGGAAACAAACGGCTCCCCGTTACGGCGAGTGAACATGAAATTCCTTATCTTGCTTTGTTTGCACTGAGGGCAAAGCATTTCAGTGTCCACTTTTTCTCCTTGAGTTAGAATCCAATTAAGATGCAACTCAAAAGGACTTTTTCCGTTAGCCACATTTTTTGTTCTGCAAAGCTCCTTTTGCATTGACATTAAGCGACGATAATCAAGGAAGGCCAATTTTTCCATGGAAAGGCCTTTCATTTCTCTTCTCTTGAAAATATAGGGTCTAGAAGGACGATAATTGTCTTCCATTCCAGATAACCTCCTTTCTTTCATTTTGTTGAATTGCAAAGAGAGTGCGCAATTTCTTCTCACAAGTTTAATTATTATGAATTCCAACCTCACTTGCTCTTTGGATGCTCATAATCATGGCAGCAGGGCATTGCACCGTGCCTACCAAGGGAAATAGAGAACTCTTTTGGGTACTCAAACTTTGTTAATTTCCTGCTTGAATGATATGAGTTATTATTTTGAATTCTTGATCTGTAGTAAATCAACTACAAGAGTGAGGTTTCTTTTCCTTTTCTTCCTCCGACTTGCTCTTGCAAGGAGAGGGAGAGAAAGAAAAAAAACTGGGACTCTTGTGAGCATAAATCTCGGAAGATAGATCGCTTTATAAGCGAGCTTGCCGATCACTCTCTTTTAAATGAATCGCAAGTCAATGCTACATCCCTCCTTTTTGTCTTTTCTGTAAAGAACAAATAATCCAAGAAACTTATAGTATAAAAAGGTTTCTCTGTCAAGTAATTTTACATGATCTTTCTAATTAAAGGGTTAAAAGATGGTGATACCATTTTCAATCAAGAAAAAAAGGTGCTTTTGCAAGCACCTTATTCTTAGTCTCGAGATTTTTGATCTAATCGAGTACTTCGAGTCGAACAGGTCCTACTCCTCGACCCTTTATTCCAAGCTCTTGTGCGGCTCTCATTGAAAGATCTATAACTCGACTGGTGTGGGGGACCCATTCTCCGCCTGACCTTTCATACGGCCCCCTGTCATTAATTCTTACAATGATACTGTTTTTTGTTTCCAAGCATACCACTCTGACTCTTGTCCCAAAAGGGATATTATGCGCTGCCGCTGTCATTGCGTGCATGTTAAAGACTTCTCCCGAGGCGGTATTGCGTCCATGAAAAGTACCTCCGTACCAAGAAGCAAGCCCTTCCCGAGTTTGGGTTACAGGTGGCTCGCTAACTTCTTTTTCGTGCTCATAAGTGTAATCTTCCGGAGCTTTTTGAGGATTACTCCTTAGGGTTTTCAGCGTCTTTTTACCAACAACTCCGTCTACACTTATGTCGTTAACATCCTGAAAACCGAGCACTGCTTGCCTTGTCATTGGTCCGAATATTCCATCAATATCTCCTTCATAGTAGTGAAACTTGGCCAATTTTTCCTGTAAGGCTTTTACCACTTCTCCTTCAGACCCGCTTTTAAGCGGTAAAGAAGATGAGGAGATCTTCTTCTGGGGGGTAAGGGGTGGTTCGTCCGTTGCCTCGCTCTTTACTTCTCTTTTCTTACTCTCAATGCTTTTCTCTGCTGTTTTTACTTCGGTGATATCATCCTTTTCTTTCGCAACTTCCACTTCCTGCTTGATCAAAAAATCTTCTCCTTCTACCTTGACAACCCTTTCATCTTCATCCCAAGTAAGCTCGTAGTCAAAGAAATTTGCCAAATTTCGCAAAGGAACGAACAGCTTTCCTTCACGGTATTCCGGTAAAACTTCCAAGTCTTGCTCTTGATCGTCAACTTTGATTGTTTCTTTCGTGATGTGGAGCTCAGCTTGATCCTCGTTTTGCCCGTGGACAGCATTTTCCTCGTCAATCCACTTGAGCTTACCATCTTCAATCGAGAAAAAATCCTTCACGGATACCAAAACTCTTCCCTCTTTCAAGATGGGGGAAGATTCAAGATAGTACTCTTCCTTCTCTTCTTCGTGGACTATTTCCTCGTGGATCTTGTTTCCTAATTTTGTGAGCCCTTTTCCTTCTTCTTCCTCTTTTATGGTCTGCGTAGCAATTGCAGGCAAAAGAAGAAGAAAAACGAAAGTCATTACCAAAACGACTTTCCTCTTCACTTTGAAGACCTCCTTTCGAGTCTAGATAAAAGAACAAACTGTTTGCCGCTTTTCGGCCGGGAATTTACCTTTGAAACCCTCCTTTCTTTCAAAGTATGCTTAACTTTTAGCAAAAGCGGGAAAGGTTGTCAAGGGCTTTTTGCTTGTTAATTTCTTTATGTTATCATTAAAATAGGTTTTTTAACCTTCAAAAAAGGTCAATACAAAGGTTATTAAAAGTTTAAAAAAAATAAAAATGAGTACAAAAACAATTATTGCACTGGTGGTAATACTTGTCATCGCAGGAGGAGCTTACTTTCTGCTCCAAGACGAACTGCTTACCCCCGAACAAGAAGTTTTGAGTGCGATGAAAAATACCAAGGAGGCTGATTCTCTTACGATGGATTTGGAAATAAACGCTAATATGGTGGAAGATGGTGAAGAAGTTTCTTTTGTTCTCGGAATGTTGAGTGATATCGACAGAAGAGAGGAAGGGTCAATGAGTTCGGATATCAATGGAGAAGTTGTGGCAGAAGGGATGGCCGTAAATTTTGGAGGCGGTCTTACTTATGCGGATGACAACCTCTACGCAAGAGTGGATACCTTTCCTTCCGTTCTTTTTCCCGATCTACCCCAAGAGATAAGTGATCTCATTGGAGTGGAGATATTGGTGGTCGAAGAAGTGTCAGAAAAAGTAGAGGAGGGTCTTGAGGAAACGGATGAAGAATTGGCCAGGATGTTTAAGGAAGAAGGCGTGGACCCCATGACCATGAAAGAGCTCATGGAAGAACTTGAAGGTATATTTGATAAGGCCCTTGAAGAGGGAGTAGTGGAGGTAACAGAAGTGGAAAGTGATGAAATAGAAGGCGAGAGGGCTACCAAATACACTGTGTTGGTCAATTATGAAAAAGTTCCCGACTTTGTTCTTGAAGTAGTAGAAGAGCATGAGGAGATCTTTCCAGGGATTGGCAAAGAGGAGGTTGAAGAGAGCATGGAGCAGTTAAAAGAAGAAATAGAAGAAACGGAGGATCTTGAGAAGATGGAATTCTATATATGGACCGACGGAAGGTATGTAATAAAAGCTCAGTTCTCTCAAGATTTAGAAGAAGAGCTTTCTCTGGAAGTTATTGTTCGCTTCAAGAATTTCAACGAAGATTTTGACATTACAGCACCTGAAGAGTTTATGACCCTTGAGGAGGTAGAGGAGATATTTATGGAAATGCTCCATCCTTTCGGGCCTGCCCCCATGCCGGATTTTGAAATAGAGGAGGACATAACAGAGGATGAAATCATAATAGATGACATAGAAGAAATAGAGGAGGAAATGGATGGCATAGAAGATATTGAGGATATAGAGAATATTCTCTAGGAAGCCAGTGGAGTTTAGGATGTAAAGAAGAAAAGGGGTCTTGAGGTGTGAACTCTCTTAGGCCCCTTTCTTCATTTCCGTCAAAAAGGTCATATTTAAACATCAATAGAGCTTAAAAAAGATGAGTGCAAAAATAATTGGGGCATTGGTCGCGCTTCTTCTTGTTCTTTCGGGGATCTATCTGCTCTTCGGATCACCTGTTTCTGATGAGGAAAAACTTATGAGAGCGGAAAGAAATATGAGAGCTCTTGATTCTTATGGAGTGGACATAATGACGAGTACCGAGTTTGTTGGTGCAAAAGAGGAGGTGAAATTTCAAGGTAATGTTCTTGTTGATAATGAGGAGAAAGCAGGTCGAGGAGACGGAGAGTTAACGATCTTAACAGAAGGAGTAACAATGCTCTTTGAAGGTTCGCTAACCTATGTTGACGACAATCTCTACGCAAGAGTGGATACATTGCCTGCCGCTCCTTTTCTCCCTGTGGAGATAAGAGATATAAGAGGCAAGGAAGTATTAATAGTGGAGAATTTGATGTCAGAAGTCGATTCTCTTTTAGGAGAAATTTCGGAAGAAAGAGAGATAGAGGATTTAACAGTGGAAGGTATTATGAAGGACTTGGAAGAATATTCCATGGCACTATGGGAAGAGGGTGCAATAAAAGTAATGGACGTAAAGATTGATGATCTAGATGGGGAGATTGTAAGAAAATATGAGCTTGCGGTGGAAGGCGACGTGGTAAATGATGCCACAAAAGAACTCATGGAAACATATGAGGTTTATGAGATGCTTGAAAATATGTTGGGTCTTAAAGAGGGAGAGTTTGCAGAAGAGATGGAGAAAGAGCTTAAAGACGCTTATGAGGATGTAGAACTCTACGTTTGGTCTGATGGGGAGCATATCTTAAAGGTAAAAAGCCTTTCCACTACGAAGATAAGTAGCGAGGATCTTGAAGGGTTGGCAAAAGAGGATGACCTTCCAAGAGAAGCAAGAACGGTCACGGAAATACGATATCATAGCTTCAATGAGGATTTTGAAATAGAAGCTCCCGAAGAATACTTAATTCTTGAAGAGGTGTTGAGAGGTTTTTCATCTCCTGCTTTTGGTCCGCCTGAGAGGGAAATGATCTTTTAGACAAGGGTGAAGCACTTTATGGTGAAAAATAAAAAAAAGGCGTAAGATAATTTCTTACGCCTTGGAACAAGGAGAATTCTTCAGTTTTTCATCAATCCTTTCATAAAGAAGATCGATATCTCTTTCGGAAAAGACTTGTTCTTCGCGATCTCGCGACCCTCTTGCCCAAAGATTCAGTGCAAGGAATTCTTTTTGCGTGAGTTCCAGCTTGGAGGCAGCACTTTCCACCTCCTTGAAGTAAGGATTTCCAGCGCTATTAACGGAGCACCCTCTTCCTTTTTCTTTTTCAGTCTCGCTTTTTCGAAATAAAAGGAAGATCCTTATATAGCTCAGTAGATCTCTTTCTTTTTCATTTATTTTCTTTTTGTGAAGTATTCTTTCTATTTTCTCTTCCATTTTGGAGACTTTTTCGGAAGGGAAAGAGGAGTCGCTCGCGCGTGCACGAAGTTCGTTCTTGCCTCTTTTCATGGCCATCCCTCCCCTTTTAAATTCTCCTCGTTTTAAAAGGTGCTTCTTTTCAATATATCATAAAAAAAGTACTCGTTGTACAGTATTTTGCGTTGCTTATTTACTTTTTTTTGTTATAATGGTGAAACATTAGAAATTCATATTCTTTGCTGACTTATGAGCAAGAAAAAAGAAGAAATGAAACAAAAAATTAAGCTAATAATCATTGCTTTAATGGTGGTAGGAATGGCGCTTTCCGCCATTGCTCCTGCTTTTGCGGAGGAAAAGGAGAGGGTCGGGGATATCTCCGAAATGGATATGGAAGAAAGAATAAGAATAAAGGACAGGGAAACCGAAGAAAAGGAGATTAGGGTAGAGGCAAAAGAAATAAGAGAAGAGCTCAAGGATATATTGGAGACTGTAACCAAGGTTTCTCATGAAGAGAAAAGGGTGTATGCGGAGAGAGTCCCTCGAGGATTTTCCTTTGGTTACCAATTAAGAGAGGGGGCGCGAGGAGAAGTGATCAGGTATTTACAGATGGTCCTTAATCTTGATCCGAACACTGTTGTTTCTCAAAGTGGCGGAGGATCTCCGGGTAACGAAACCGAATATTTTGGTCCCGCCACTAGAAATGCATTGATGAGATTTCAAGGGGAACACGGTATTTCTCGTACCGGAATACTGGGTCCTCAGACCAGGCAAAAAATGAATGAGATACTAAACGATGGTCTGGTAATAAAAGAAGAGGTTGTAAGCGAAATAAGAGAAGATACAAGGGAAAGAGTGAGGGATTTGGTAAAAGAAGTAAGTGCCCTAAGAGAAAGAGTGGAGAATCTTGGCAATTTTGAAGACATCGATTCGAATGTTGTTCAAGAGTGCAGAGAGGATATCAAAGAAGCTCATGAGTATGCCCTTGGAAAAATGTGCACAGATCAATTCAAACAAATGACATGCGAAAATGTGGTTGTTTATGGAGCTCCGAATGGATGCGTCATATCCTTTCTTGAGGAAAGGGGATGGGAGTAACGGGATTTGAAAAAAATTCCAAAGTTGCTATTATTCCCAAATATTTTAAAGGAGGGGTAAGTGGTGGTTCATCATTTTTCCAAATTGGAAAGATTCTCGTTCTTTAGAAAAAAACCTGATACTTTCAAGGAAGCTTTTGTAAATGTTTTTGGGGAGGAGATAAGAGACGAAACAGATATATTTCGTCTTACAGGTGAATTTTGCGACATAAAATGGAAAAAACTTTGTAATGGCAGGATCATAAGAGCAAAAGAGATTCATGACTTGAGAGGAAATAATAAAACCGCATTAAAGACCAGTTATGAAAAACATCATTGGCCTCCGGTCAGTGTGGGTGGTATGGAAACCGTAAAAATTCCAAAAGATTTCCATAAAGGGTGGCACATAATTTTTTTGAACTTATACAGAAAAGAAGATATTTATGTTTTTTTGGATAGAATGTTTTTACTTGATGAACTTGACAGTATCGGTGCTTTATATGAAGCAATCTATAATCTAAAGAAGGAGATGATGATAAGGGCCGATTAATCGGCCCTTTTAAGTTGATCAATTTATTGGAAAAGGTGACTGTGACACCTTTTTGTGGTATAAAAAGAGGCAGTGAGCAAAAGATCACAAGAGGTATTGAATCAAATTAAGAAATTTTGACCCCATATAAATAAAATGAGAGTAATGGCCTGTGCTTTGACATACCCTCTTCCGAATGGTGTTACGGTGTCCTTGGATATTTCTGCTGACGGAATCTTGGAAAGAGGACATGATATTAAGATAGTATCTCCCGATTATGAAAAGGGAAGAGTGAGGCCGGAGCATGAGCCGGTCCCTTCTTCGATTTTGGCAAACAAGGCCGCGGAAAGCCTTTTGGGGAGAAAAGAGAGAGTTTTTGGAGTAGGAGCGGGAAAAGAAATAAGGAAGATATCAAAAGAGTTCAATCCGGATCTCTATTGGCTTCATACAGTGACCTGGAGTTCAAACGCGTTTGAATCTCATATGTTAAGATCGAAAAAAGGAAAGATCCTTTTCTATCATACGTGGGTTGAAAAGTATGGCGAACTGTATGCAGGTGATGCAGGAGCTTTTTTAATGAAAAAAAGAACAAAGCTTCTATGCAATAACATGGATGCTGTTATGGTACCCAGTGGCGTGGTCAAGGAAAAGTTGCTAGAGTATGGAGTAAGGACTCCTATGCATATTGTAAGAACGGGAGTGGAGCCTCCTAATGAATCCTTTAAAAGGGAGGACCTTGAGAAAAAATTTGGTATTCCCAAAGAACAGAAGATTCTTCTTTATGTTGGAAGAATCTCCAAGGAGAAGAATCTCATGGTGCTTCTTGATACTTTGGAGTATTTAAGAGGCAAAAATGAAGAGGTCTCCTTGCTCCTTGTGGGTCCCGGAGATCTGGACAAGATGACGGAAGAGGCAAAAAAAAGAGGAGTTGAAAAGATGGTTTTTTGCACAGGTCCTTTGAAAAGAGAGGAGGTGAAAAAAATATATGGAGCGTGCGATGTTTTTGTTTTTCCGTCAAAAAGTGAAACGCAAGGAATAGTTCTGGAAGAAGCAATGGCCTCCGATATCCCGGTGGTAGCCCTTGATTCCCTAATAAGAAATGAGATTTATCCGGAAGGAAAGGCGTTGGTAGCGAAGGAGGACAGTAAATTCAAAGAGAAAGTGCTGGAGATCCTAAAGGATAAAGAAAAAAGGGAGGATATGGTCAGAGAGGCCAAGAAATTTGTACTTGATAATTTCAGTAAAGAGGAGATGGTAAAAAAACAGATGACCATTTTTGAAGAAGTATTAAAAAATAAACTAGAAAAAAATGAAGAATGAAATCTATGAACTTCCCGCTCAACTTGAGTTCCTCCCGAAAATAGAAAATGAGGACAAGTGGGGTAAGTTTGGTAATTATTTTTTGGCGGGAATGGGAGGTTCTCATCTTCAAGGCGGTATCTTGAATTCGGTTCTTCCGGAGTTTCCCCTTTTAACCCACAAAGATTACGGATTACCTCCCTTGACCGGAAAGGATTCTGCTATTATAGCGGCTTCTTATTCCGGTAATACCGAAGAAGTATTGGATGTCTTCAAAAAAGCTCTTTCTCGAAAAGTTCCCCTTATTGCAATATCCAGAGGGGGAAAATTACTTGAAATAGCAAAAGAAGAACGTGTTCCTTATATAAAACTGCCCAATAAAGATATTCAGCCGAGATTCGGAACGGGTTATAGTTTTAAAGCTCTTTTAAAGGCGCTGGGGCTTGAAAGGGAGCTTGATGAAGAGGTTAAGGAAGCGATAAATTCTCTGAAAGAAAAAAGAGATGACCTAATGAGCATGGGTAAGGAAAGATCATCTTTCTTGGAAGAGAAGATCCCTGTCATCTATGCCTCAAGTAAAAACAAGATAATAGCTACTTTTTTTAAGGTCAATTTCAATGAGACCACCAAGATACCTGCTTTTTTCAATGTTGTTCCGGAATTGAACCATAATGAAATGAACGGTTATGATTTGATACCCGAAACAAGGAAAATAATAGAAGGAGTGGGTTTTGTTCTTATTTTTGATAAGAATGATCACCCTCAGAACATAAGAAGAATGGAAGTTCTTGAAAGTATGCTAAAAGAGAGGGGTTTGAAGACGATAAGCTTTGATATGAGTGAAACTAACCCGATAGAAAAGGTTTTCTCTTCTATTATCCTTTCCGGATCGCTTTCTTTTCATATGGCGGGAAGCTATGGCACTGATCCCGAAGGAGTGCCGATGGTAGAAGAATTCAAGAAGAAGATCAAGTAGCGAGGTAAATGTTTTTCTATGATCTACATTGTCATACTTCTCAAGGATCCGCAGATGCTCCGGGTAGACTAAAAAGTATCGTTAGAATGGCCAAAAGAAGGGGTCTTGACGGGATTGCTGTAACTGACCACAATAAAGTTTACAAAGGTCCTATGCACATGGAAGGTGTTGATATTATTCCGGGCGTTGAGGTTACTGTTGATGAAGGACAGCATTTACTGGGTTATTTCGTGGAAGGGGAAGTGGAAAGAGGAAGAAGTTTTAAGGAAACCGTTTCCGATATTCATCGGAAAGGAGGTTATGCGGTATGGGCTCATCCCTTGAGAAAAAGAGATCTCTTTGAGCAAAAGGGCGAAGAGATACTTTCTCTGATTGATGGTATAGAATCGGGTAATGCTATGACTGATGAGATGGATAGAAGAAAACTTTCTTACGTCGGAGAGAGGTACGGACTTCTTCAAACTGCCGGTTCTGACGCGCACACTGAAGGACAGATAGGAATGGCAGTGATTGCGACCACTGAGAGGATTTCTCGGGATAATTTTACAGAGGTGATAAAAAAAGGATCCATTGTTGTAAGGGAAGAAGTTAAAGGTTTCAAAGAAAAGAATGACAAATGGAGAGAGGTGATGAAAAAATGCAAACCTTTCTTGGGAGCAACAAGGAGTCATTTCTTGAAAATGGTCTTTCATAGAGTGGTTGTTAGGAACTACTTGAGAATAAGCAATATCGGGCTAAAGAGAATAAATTTTAATCACAAAGAGGACTTCAATGGAACATAAAGAGGATCTAAAAAGGGCGATAAGGAATTTTCTTGATGTTCCCCGAAAGGCGAGGGCGGGAGATGAGAATGGAGATATAGAGAGAAAGTTGGGTGATTTTTTGGTGGAAAGAGAGCGCATAAAGGGAGTGGGAGAAAGGAGCGAGGATTGGGGGTTCGTATATTACAGTATTACTTGCAAAATATTTGTTTCTGAAAAAGAGATGCCTCACAATAAATGGGAGGACTGTATTTTTAAAATGGGCGTTAACACGGAAACGGGAGAGAGTCTTTTCCCCGAACCCGGAGCAGAGACCGACAAGTACCGTTTCTTGCATGAAGCAAATCATGCTTATCAAGATTATTTATGTTCCAAAGAAAGTCCCAAAGAACCCGCTTTGTTTTATCAGAAATGCTTGAATAATGAGATAGTATCATCTTATGCAGACCTTTTTAGGTTTTGCTTTCGCAAGAGAAAAGAAGAGAAGATTAGCAACAAAGAAGGGAGTCCTGTTAAGGGCCTTTCTGTTTGGGGAAATGCTCCGAATTATAAGCACCAAGGAAATGAAGGCATTCCCAATGAGGATTCCGAGATAGCGATCAGGGCTCAAGAGGATGCAAATGAACTTGTTACCATGTTCTTGTGGCATCCCGAGTATTTCAATATGTATCTTGCTTATATTTCACTTGACCATGACAACTTCAAGGTAAGGGAGAAAGAGTTGACAAAAGAGGATCTCGAAAGAAAAGGGCTTATCAAACTATCAAAAGAAGAAGCTGCTCTATTAAAAAAAATGGTAGATTCTTACGTAAGGGAAATGAAAGAGGATCTGGGGTGATTTTGCCCGAAAGAGTAAATTATTGTATAATACTGTAATAAAAGCAAAAAAGGAGGGAGAAAAATGGACAAGTGCAATGTTCTTTGCGAGAAATGTGAAAAAAATACTCCCTATCAAGAAAATGAGAAGAATAGGTGTGTTTTTTGTGGAAATGAGTTGTTGATAGACAGGGAGATAGAAAGTCTCGTGGTAGCTTTAAATAAAGTGGGCATTATCACTTTTGCGTCTTGTGCAGGAGTTCAGGATGGTTTTGATAGAGGACTCAGAAGTTATCCCTGGGTAGCCGTTTTAAATGATGATAGGAATACGGAATCCGTGAAAAGGATCTTGGAAGGATATAATGAAAGAATCGGAAGGAGGGCAGACAAGGAATGGGAAGTGGAGTTTCAAAAGACCACTATGGGGATTAGTTGGTTCATTGTTCCCAAGGGAAAGGAAAGAAGTATAGAAAAATTATGGAGAGAGGCGGACTTGCTCTCAAAATATATCCGTGAAAGCTATAAAGGAGCTTAAAAGCTCCTTTTTTCTCTGATCATTTTAGTTGTTTTTTTGCCCAGTTGTAGTAGAATTGTTCCAGATATTCTCTTAATATCCCCCTAAAAATGAGTTTTTTAAAAATAGTGCAAGGATTTTTACTTCCCAGTGCTTTTGTGGCCCTTTTCGTTATTATTGGGTTTATTTTGCTTCAAAAGAAAAAGAAGAAATGGGGTAAGGGGCTTATAATTGCCGGGTTACTTTCTTATTACCTTTTCTCTATCACGCCTGTAAGCGACTTCATTCTAATGCCGCTTGAAGAAAAGTATAGTACATTAAAAAAAGAGGATATAGAGAAAGCCGACAAGGCTGTTTTGCTGCTTGGAGGAAGAGAGAGCAATGTCCTCAGGGGAAATGAAGCACTCAGGATTTGGCACCTTTCCGGAGGTGAAATTGAGCTTATTATTTCAGGAGCCGATCCGCGAACAACCGTGCCGGAAGAAGCGAGAGCTTTGAGGAATTTTTTCATACATCGAGGAGTTGAAGCGGATGATATTACCATAGAAGGAGAGTCCAGGAACACGAGAGAAAACGTTTTAAAGATAAAGGAAATGGTGGGGGAGGAGCCATTCTTTCTGGTTACTTCCGGTTATCATATGGAGCGATCAATGAGAGAGTTTAGAAGAATTGATGCAAACCCCATTCCTGCTCCTACTGACTTTAAACGAAGAAGAAATGCAGAGTACGGTTTTCTTGATTTTGTGCCTGACGCGCAAAATCTCAGAAACTCCGACCTTGCTTTTCATGAGCATATTGGCACCTTCTATTATCGATTGATTTTTCTTTTAAGGTGAGAAGGATTATAATAAAAGGATATGAGAAAACTACACAAAGTTCTTCCTTTTGCTTTTGCAATCCTCTTTGTCCCGCTTTTTGTCGGAGCTGTTTCCATAGGGGAGGAGGAGAGGTTCTTTATAGAATCTTCCTATGATCGGCAAGAAAGAGAAAGTATTACCGCCAGTCTTCGGGTAGTAACCGACGACATTCAATTTTATATTGAGAGCGACTGGTGGGAGGATCTTTCCGAGAACGAAAGAGAGGGCCGTGAAAAAATACTTTACAATCTGGGGAAAAAATTCAAGGAAGAGATTCATCCGGAAGTTTCCGAGAGCTACGGTGATATCCCGGACAACGAGATAACAGGAGAGGATCATATCGTTGTTCTTTTTCATTCCATGAAAAGGGATGCGGGTGGATATTTCAGAACGGGAGATCAGTATTCCCGTTTTCAGTACTCTCGTTCCAATGAAGGAAATATACTGTATCTGAACGCTGATTTTATGAACGATCCCAATATATCGGGCTATTTGGCTCATGAATATATTCATCTTATAACTTTCAATGAAAAAAATAGGGAGCATGGAGTAAGTGAAGAGGTTTGGCTCAATGAGCTTCGCGCAGAAATGATAATTTCTCTTTTGGGTTACAATGATGATTATGAAGGAAGTAATTTGGAGATGAGAGTGAGAAATTTTCTTCGTGATCCCGATTTTTCTCTAACGGAGTGGACCGAGCAGGCGGCTGATTACGGGATTGTCAATCTATTCGGGCATTACTTGGTAGAACAACACGGGGAAGAGATTCTCTATGATTCGCTAAGATCCCGGCTTGTGGGAATTCCCAGCATTTCTTATGCCCTCGACAAGAACGATGAGGAAAGAACATTCTCCGAAGTGTTCACTGATTGGACAATAGCGGTATATCTAAATGATTGTTCTTACGGGGAGGAATATTGCTATAAAAATGAACACCTTAAAGATGTAAACGTTTCTCCTTCCACTGTTTTTGTTCCTTCGGGAAGAAACGAAGAGATTCGTGTGGAATACAAAACAAAGAATTGGGCTGGTAATTGGCAAAAAATAATAGGCGGAGAGGGAACATTTCATTTGAATTTTAAGTCTCGCAGCGGTTTTGTGGTTCCTTATGTCATTTGCAAGGAGGACGGAGATTGTGAAATTGAATTTATGGAGCTTAATGAGGAAGGGGGTGGAAAGCTGAAAATAGAGGACTTCAGTTCCAGATATGAATCAATTACTCTCATACCATCTCTTCAGGAAAAGTCAGAGGGATTCAACGGTCCCGAGAGAAGCTTTGCATTCAAGTGGGAGGCTTGGATAGAGAAAGAGCTGTCTCCGGAAGAGAGGCAAAAAATAAGGGATAAGCTGAGTGAATTACGAGAAAGACTGGAAAGCCTCATCAAAACTCTTAAAGAGATCAAGAGGGGAAGCGGTAATGTTTTTAAAAGAGATCTTCATTATGGCATGACGGACTCAAAGGACGTGGAACGTCTGCAAGATTTCTTGAAAAGAAAGGAAGGTAATATCTATCCGGAAGGGTTTGTGACCGGAAATTTTTACGACCTCACAAAAGAAGCAGTCATTCGTTTTCAAGAAAAGTATAAAGAGGATATATTGGTTCCCCACGGACTCAAGAGGGGGACGGGTTATGTAGGAGAGCTTACGAGAAGAAAGTTAAACGAACTCATTGAAAAATAAAAATGAAAGCTTTTATCAAAATCGTAATAGCTTTTTTGGTGGCGCTTGTCATTCTTGCCATAACGGTAGAAAGGGCAGGAATTGAAACTCTCGAGATCGCGGGAAGTATTATTTTCAGTTATCAAGGATTATTGCTTTTTCTTTTAACAGCGGGAATATGTCTTGTTTCCATCTTAAGATGGAGGAACGTAATGAGAGTTCAGAGTGGCAAGAAGACGTCCCTAAAAGAGACGGGAAAGATATGGCTTACGGGGTATGCGGCTGATCATGCTACTCCTGTGGAGTTCTTGGGAGGAGGACCCATAAGGATCTTCCTTGCCAGGAAAAAACTAAATGTTACTTATGGGGATGCTATTGCTTCCATCATAGTGGATAAGGTTGTTGATGCCACCTTTTTTGCCTCCTTTCTCGTGGGAGGTGTTTTTACATTCTTTATGCTTGGAAACGAGTTAAGCTTGATATATATTATTTCCGGAATTCTGATCCTGAGCTTGGTAGTTCTTCTTCTTGCTTATTTTTATATGCGTGTTCTGGACAATAGGAGCGTTTTTTTGTGGGTCTTTAAGAGGTTTGCAGGAAAGAAATATGAGAACAGTAAGAGTGAAAAGTTAATAGAAGAAGTTGAGAAGAAGATAAAAATATTTTTCAGTAATAAGAAAGAGGTCGTAAAAACCTTTTTTTACAGTCTGACAAGAGAGCTCTTGAGATGGGGAAGGGTGCTTTTGATCATTTTCATTTTAATAGGTGCTTGCGAGATAGAGAAAGGATTGGCTGTTTACGGACTGGCAAATCTTTCTATGATACTTCCTGTTCCGGCGGGAATAGGAACTCTTGAGGCAATATCGGGGTATGCTTTTCATTCCTTCAATTGGGGGTTTGATATGGGAACAACCTTGGCTTTGGTTTGGCACGGCGTGGTGTTTGTCGTTGTACTTCTTGGAGCTTTTTTGGGCGTGAGATTTGCCGTAGAGCTTGTTCCTGAAAGGGTTGAGGATGCCCTGGACAAGATAATTGGGAAGCGTAATCGGGAGTAAAGGGTTGTAATATCGTGTTTGCTATTGCATAATTTTACAATTATGGTGTATAATGCCGGCAGGTATTATAAATAAGGTCGATTAAAAATATTTAAATTAAAAATTGATCATGAATAAAAGCGAACTTGTAGAAAAAATCGCCCAAAAAGCTGACATCAGCAAAGAAAGGGCGAAGCAAGCGCTTGATGCTACAATGGATTCCATTACTTCTTCTTTGAAGAAGAAGGAATCTGTTACCCTTCCGGGATTTGGCACTTTTGATGTGTCAAAGAGAAAAGCTCGTGAAGGAAGGAATCCTGCGACAGGGGAAAAGATCAAGATCCCTGCCACCAAGGTTCCCAAATTCAAGCCTGGCAAGGGACTCAAAGACGCCGTAAAATAAAAAACGGCATTTTTCCATAAAGAAGGAGGCGGCATCAAGGCCGCCTCCTTTGGTTTTATAATTGACAATATGTGTTTTTAAGAGTAAACTTCTTCTCCAAAACAAAAAAGGGAGGGATGTACCTTGAAAATCTTTACAGGGGTCCTTGTTCCTATGCTTATACTTGTTCTTTTCTTTGGTGCTTTAAAAATACAGGAAGAGAATGGGAGTATTGTGATCAAGGAAGAAGCGACGAAAGATAGTAAAACGGAAGGTGAGACTCTAGTATCTGAAAGTGAGGAGGTAGAGGAAGAATGTGTAAAAGAAATTTGTCAGGCGGATAAGGAGAGTGTGAAAGAAAAAGAAAACACAAAGAGAGATCCGGAAGAGAACATCGTTCTTTATGCTCAAGAGATATTAAAAGAAGAAGGTTATCTTCCCGGGCCTTTGGATGGTATATATGGTCCGAAAACAAGAGCTTCTTTGTTTGCTTTCCAGAAAGTGCAAGGCCTTGGGGTTACGGGAGAAATGAACGCTGACACCAAAGAAGCGTTAGGGGATCCCAAAAAACCTGAACCGAAGCATGTGATAAAAGGAACCTATTTGGAAGTTGATATTGATAAGCAACTTGCATATTTGGTAAGGAGCGGCGAGGTGAAAAATATTTTACATGTTTCCACGGGAAGAAAAGGTTTTACTCCTCATGGAACCTATGAGATTTACGCTAAGGAGCTTAAAGGTTGGCGAAATGCTATAAACAGGGAAGGAAAGGTGATAGGGCAGTTATATAATCCTATCAAATTCTACGGACCCTATTATGTTCACGGCTCGGACTATATTCCTTTGTATCCTGCCAGCGCAGGATGCGTAAGAACAATGCCCCATCACACCGATCATCTTCATGATCTCTTAGAAGTGGGGGATAAAGTGATAATCTACTAAAGAGGGGATTGCGTCATACCCCTCTTTTTTATATGGTTTTAGAAGATACTCGTTCAGGATATAAGTTTTATGGAAAAAAAGTTCAAGGAAAAGGACACAATAGTTCTCTTTGACGAGAAGAGGGGTAAGTATCTTTTGCTGACCTTGAAAAGTGGGCTTGTATTTCATACTCATGCAGGATCGGTAAATCACAATGATCTTATAGGGAAAAAAGAAGGGGAAGAGATACCAACCAGCACAGGAAAGAAGTTGTTGCTTTTCAAGCCTCGCGCCTGTGATCATATGGTAAAAGTCAAAAGAGAGACACAAATAGTTTATCCGAAAGACGCGGGATGGATGTTGCTTTTCATGGATATTTTCCCGGGAGCACAAGTAATTGAAATGGGCATTGGATCAGGAGCTTTTACTATTGCCATGGCTCAAGCGGTAGGAGAAGAGGGAGCAGTATATTCCTTTGAAAAGAGAAAGGATTTTCTGGAGAATGCTTTGAAGAATGTAAGGCGTGCCGGGTTGGAGAGCAGAGTAAAAGGAGATATACTTGAGGCGGGAAAAAGCTTCCTGATAAAAAATGTTGATGCCGTGTTCTTGGATCTTCCCGAGCCCTGGAGTGCTATTCCTGCGGCATATGATGCCCTTAAACCGGGAGGGGTGTTGGGAATAATAATACCTAGCGTGGAACAACTCAAAAATTCGGTGTCCAGTATGAAAGAAAACAATTTCTCTTTCATAGAACCTGTGGAGATTCTTAAAAGAGGAATGCTCGTACGACAAAAAGAAGGGGTACGTCCTTCAGAGAGAATGGTTGGTTTTACCGGTTACCTTATCACGGGAAGAAAGAAAATATGAAAGAAGTTAAATTAAAGGAAGCGGCCGAAGAACTTGCTTGTGGAAAAGTGGGAATTGTTCCCACTGATACTTTATATGGGATTTTGGGGGTTGCCCAAAGAAAGGATGTAGTAGAAAGAATATACAAAATAAAAAAGAGGGATCCTAGCAAACCTTTTATTGTTCTTATTGATAAGGTGGGCGAATTAAGTATCTTTGGGGTGGATATTGAAAGAGAGGGGGTGGATCCTTGGAAATATTGGCCGGGAAAGGTAAGTATTATACTACCTTGCAAAGAGCAAAAATTCGATTATCTACATAGGGGAAAACGTAGTTTGGCCTTCAGGTGTCCAAAAGACAAGAATTTAAGGGAACTTATAAGTCAAACAGGTCCTGTGGTGGCTCCTAGTGCCAACTATGAAGGAGACCCTCCCTTAAAGAGCATGAGAGGGGTAAAGGAGTACTTTGAAGGAGAGGTGGATTTTTATGTTGACGGAGGAGAGGTAAACTCAAGCCCTTCTACTCTTATTTCCGTAAAGAATGGGAAAGTAAGTGTAAAGAGGGAAGGAGAAGGATTAACGCGCTTGTGAAACTCCAACTCTTACCATACAGCTTTAAAAAGAGTGCTATTGACATATAAAACAATAAAAGGTATAGTAAAAAAACAATTTGCACTTTTAAAGAGAAAAAGGAGGAAGGAGTATGAAAGAGAGTATTGAAAGATCCATTTTTTGGGTAGGCTTTGTGGCAGAGGAGAATTTATACAATGCTTTGGAGCAGATCAAAGAATTTGCCAAAGAGGACAATAATGCTCCCATCAAGCTTTTTATCACTAGCTCGGGAGGGGCATTGGAGCCGGCAATAGCATTGTATGATTTTATCGTCATGACAGGCATTGAGCTACATACGATAGTAATAGGCGAAGCCGACTCAGCTGCTATTGTTCTTTTGGCTGCCGGGAAAAAGCGCTCAATGGGTCCCAATTCCAGAATGGGACTTCACAAAGGAAAAGTGCTTGAAGGAGGCGAAGCTTTCGAAACAGAGAATGCAGAACGAGAAAGATATCTTCAGATACTCTCAAAAGCAAGCTCTACTTCTTTTGAGGAGTGGAAAGAGTTTTTAAAAGAAGAGAAAGAGGTGGATCCTCAGGAAGCTTTTCGTCTGGGGATCATAACAGAAGCTTAAAGTCAAGGAAAACCCTTGACTTTTTTCTTTTTTTTGTTATAGTATAAACAGTTCTTTTGAAATCAAGATCATTCGAAAGGAGGTTAATCTCTTGGAAAAAGAGTGTCCAAGAGTAGAGGTTCTTATGTATTTGGATGGGGAGCTGGATGGCGAAGAAAAAGAAGACATCGAGAACCATCTCAAGGAATGTGAGACTTGCAAGGAGCATAAGGAATTTGCGGAAGCATTAAGTGTGATAATGCCCACTATTCTCGAGCCTCCAAAAGAGGATTGCCCTTCATCCCTCATCCTTTCCTTGTATGCCAACGAATGTCTTGATAAGGAAACCAAAAGAAACGTTGATGCTCATATTCTTTATTGTGATGAGTGCTTCAAGGAGCTGCTTGTTTTCGAGAAAATAGAAGAAGAGCTTAGGTCCGAAGGGCGATTCAAAGAAGAGTAGGAGCGGCGGCGATCTTTTAAAATATTCAAGAAAGGGGGGTTTCTGTTGTTTATAAGAAGAAAAGAAACACGTAATTGTCCGAGATGTCACACGAAGTTCAATCCCAGAACTTCGTACGGATGTCCAAGCTGCGGGAGAACTTTTAACGCTCAAAAAAGATCGATCTGCATGGCTTGCAATGGTCCTATAAGTTATACAGGTCATTGTGGATGTTCCCGCTGACATTTAAAGAGCTCTTTTAAGAGCTCTTTTTTCTTTTTCAGGGGAACAGTTAAACAAAAGACCCTCAAAGATAACTTCTTGTGGAAAACTTTCAAAAAGAAAATAGTTTCTTGAATGAAAAGAATTATTGTCTCAATCCTTTTTTGCGGGGTAAGCGAATCGTGTCTCGAGGCGGACATTGGAGGGTTGACTTTTTGTTTCCATTTTGTTAGTATTCAAACTAATGAGTGCGTGAGTAAAGTTAGCTCCAATCGGCAAAAGACCTCACTCGAGCGAGGTTTTTTGCTTTCTGAAAAATTTTTAATATACACTTACTGGTTTTGGAAAAAAGATTGTTGATCCCAAGAGGTGTTGACAGCCATTTTTCCTTTGCTAGAATAGCATCGGGTCGGAAGGCACGCACTCAAGATTGGAGTTAACGCTTCCGGCCCTTTTTATATATAATACAAATACAGATTGATCAATCCTTATATCCATGATAAAAGAGGATTTTTTAAGAAGAGTAGAAGAGGATGTTTCTCTGAGAGAATATAACACGATGCGTGTAGAATGTAGTGCAAAGTTTTTTGTAAGGGCGAGTAATGTGGAAGATGTAGTAAGGGCAGTGAAGTGCTCCCAAGAAAAAGGACTTCCTTTTTTGATCATGGGAAAAGGAAGTAATATCATTTTACCCTCTGCCTATGAGGGTTTTGTTATTTTCATGGACATGAAGGAGTTATCCTTGTTTGAGGAGGATATGTTAAAAGTTAATTCCGAGGCAGGAGTCTTTTTGCCCGCTATGGCAAAAGAAGTTACCGAGAAGGGGGCTCACGGAATGGAGTGGGCGGGAGGAGTTCCCGGAACGGTAGGGGGAGCGATAAGAGGGAATGCCGGAGCTTTCGATTGCTTTATATCGGATTTCCTAAAAGAAGTTACAGCTTTGAACATAGAAGAGGATTTCAAAAAGGAGGTCTTTAAGAAAGAAGAATGTTTTTTCGATTATAGAAACAGTTTCTTCAAGAGAAATAATAATTACATTATTCTTTCCGCAAGCATGGAATTTCCTTTTAAGAAAGGAGTTGATGACAAGTTCAAGGAATACTTGAGATACAGGAGGGAAAATCATCCCTTGGAACCTTCCGCGGGAAGTATATTTAAAAATCCTTCCGTAAAAGAAGAGTTCTATTTAAAGCATCCGGAAATGGAGAAATTCAGAGATCTTGGTTTTATTCCGGCAAGGGTGCTTATAGAAGAGTGCGGATTAAAAGGAGCTAACAGAGGAGGTGCGCAGATCTCGGAAAAGCATCCCAATTTTATAATAAATAAAAACGGAGCCAGAGGAGAGGATGTAAAAAAGCTTATAGAATTGGCAAAAGAAGAGGTAAAGAAGAAATTTTTCATAGAAATGAAAGAGGAAGTTACGATAGTAAAATGAAGCTTTAAATAAACCATTAATTTTGTTATAATAAAAAGCACTTATTAGTTTAATGATATTGAAAAAATATGGAGGTGATCATTAAATCTCGTAACATTGAGCTTACACCACACTTAAAAGATTATGCGGAAAAGAAACTTCGTTCTGCTTGCCGTTTTGTACCGAGTATCCTGGAAAAGGAAATGGAGGACAAAGAAGAGGTTGGGAAAGAAGTTGATAGAATAGTTCTTCAAGTGGAGATTGAGAAGGTCACCGGAGAGGAAAAGGGAAGAATATTCCGCACGGAGGCGCAAATGATTATTCCCGGAAGAACGATAAAAGCGGAGGATACCGCGGAGACCATTAAAGCTTCGGTGGATGAAGTGAAGTATGAGCTAGAGAGGCAAATAAAAGAACATAAGGACAAAATGGAGACAATGAAGAAAAAGGGAGGGCAAGAAGCGAAAAGAAAACGGGGATGACCGCAACTTTTGTTTCCATTATCGATTTCAATTTGCCTAAGCCGGAAAGGACGGCAAGGTTGGAATGTTTGGGGTTTTTCCATTAAAGATGAAGGGCCTCAAGGAAGCAATGAGATTATTCAGGAATAAATGAAAAGTTATCGTGTCTTTTTTTCAGAAGATTTTCGGTGATCCGAATCAAAAATATATAAAATCTATAGAACCTCTTGTCTCGAAGATAAATGAGATCGAAGAGAGCACAAAAGAGCTTTCGGATGAAGAAATGAGGGAGAGGTCATTGAAGCTTCGTGAAAGGTCTCAAGAAGAATCGCCAGATGATCTTTTGCCGGAGGCTTATGCTTTGGTACGGGAGGCAGCAAAGAGAACTTTGGATCAGAGACATTATGATGTCCAGTTAATGGGAGGTATTGCGCTTCACCAAGGAAGAACTTCCGAAATGAAAACCGGAGAAGGGAAAACTCTTGTAGCTACTTTACCTGCTTATCTGAACTCTCTTCCCGGAAAAGGGGTTCATGTGGTGACGGTGAACGATTATTTGGCAAGAAGGGATACAGTATGGATGGGGCAGATTTACCATTTCCTGGGTCTTTCGGTAGCCTGCATAAATGACAGGCAGTCCTTTATATATGATCCTGATTATAAGTCGGGCGAGGAGCAGAAAGATGATGCGCGAGACGCCTTGGGCTCTTTTTATGTAGAAGAGGACTTTTTAAGACCCTGTGAAAGGAAAGAAGCTTATGATGCCGATATCACTTATGGTACCAATAACCAGTTCGGATTTGACTATTTAAGAGACAATATGGCATTAAACCTCCATGACAGAGTTCAGCGAGGTTTCAATTATGCCATCATAGACGAGGTGGATTCCATATTAATAGATGAAGCAAGAACTCCTCTTATTATTTCGGTACCTGAAGAGGGTGAGGAATTTGAGGCAAAGAAGGGTATGTATAGGGAATTTGCATCCCGTATTGTACCTCAACTCAATTCCGGGGAAGATTATGAGGTGCACGAAAAAGAGAAAGCCGTAACTCTTACCGATAAAGGAATAGAAAAAGTGGAGAAGCTTTTGGGAGTGGAGAACATATATGATGAAAGAGGAATGAACGCTGTGCACTATCTAGAGCAAACCTTGAAGGCACAAGCAAAACATCCGAACACGGGAAAACCACTTTACGAGAGAGATGTGAATTATGTCGTGAAAGAAGGGGAGATTATAATAGTTGATGATTTCACAGGAAGGCTTATGCCCGGAAGAAGATGGTCTGGTGGTCTACACCAGGCAATCGAGGCAAAGGAGGGAGTGACCGTGAGACCCGAGTCAAATACGATGGCAAGCGTTACCTTTCAGAATCTTTTCAGAATGTATGAAAAAATATCCGGCATGACTGGTACAGCTACTACTTCCTCTGAAGAGCTTTTCAAAGTTTATGGAATGGAAGTGGTGGTCATCCCCACGAATAAACCTCTTATCAGAAAATCGCTTCCCGATCTTGTGTACAAAACGGAAGATGCGAAATTCAGAGCGGTAGTAGAGGAGGTGAAAGGAAGAAGCGAGAAGGGGCAACCCGTGTTAATAGGGACTGTCTCCATTGAGAAAAATGAAGTTCTTTCCAAGATGCTTAAGCGTGCCGGAGTTCGTCATGAAGTGCTTAATGCCAAGAATCATGAAAAGGAAGCGGAAATTATTGCGCAAGCGGGAAGATTGGGGGCGGTAACAGTGGCAACCAACATGGCCGGAAGGGGAGTGGATATAGTTTTGGGAGGAAATCCTCCAGATAAAGAAGAGGCAAGAAAGGTCAGAGAGCTTGGAGGACTTTTTGTTTTGGGAACCGAAAGACATGAGGCGCGCAGAATAGATGACCAGCTTCGCGGAAGATGTGGAAGGCAAGGAGATCCCGGGGAAAGTCAATTCTTCGTATCACTGGAGGACGATCTTATGAGGATATTTGGAGCGGAAAGAGTCCAAGCTCTCATGGAGAGATTCAATCTTCCCGATGATGCTCCTATCGATATAGGATATGTCTCAGGTATAATAGAGTCAGCGCAAAAGAAGGTAGAAGGACATCATTTTGATGCGCGTAAACATATATTACAATATGACGAAGTTCTTTTTAAGCATCGTGAGAAATTCTATCAACTACGAGACGAGGTGCTAAAAAGAGCGGAAGTTAAAGAAAGAGAGTCGGAAGACGGCTTGCGCGCTTTCATTCTGGACATTTTGGAAAGACAAGGAAAAAGTAAAGAGGAGTATTACAAGAAAGAGGAAGAGCTTGAAGAGGAAGATCTATACAATATAGAAAGGATCGTGGTTCTTCGCACCATGGATTTTCTTTGGAAGGAGCACTTGACAATGATGGATGAACTGAGAGAGGCTGTTCGTCTTCGTGCTTATGGGCAAAAGGACCCCCTCATGGAATACAAGAGAGAGGGGCATAAGGCATTCAAGGATCTTATGGCTACCATAGATGCGGAGATCGCCGATAGGATCTTGAGGGTGAAAAGCGCCAAGAGTACTTCAAGTGGGGTGCGGAGATTCGTTGTAACAAGGAATAAAGCCTCTTATGGAGGTAAAGAGCAATACAAGAATGTGGGAAGAAACGATTCTTGCCCTTGTGGAAGCGGGAAAAAGTATAAGAAATGCCATGGTGCGTAAAAGGCGATTTTTCTTGACAAAATAAGGATAAAGTGTCATGCTATCCAACATGAAAATAAACAGTCTGTCGCTATATTTACTTATATTGCTTGTTATATTTACTTACGTTTTTGTATTCCCCGCTCATTTCAATCGGGGAATTGACGTTGTAAATAAGAATACGGGCCTCTCTCTTCCCAAAATAGAGGAGCGTGGCTTTACGGAGGGTCTTGAGTTGCAAGGAGGAGCTTATTTATTGTATGAAGCGGATCTTGAAAAGATTCCTCGGGGAGAGCGCCCGCAAAGAATGGAAGGGCTCAGGGATATTATTGAAAGAAGAGTGGATCTTTACGGGATAGCGGAGCATTCTGTGCAAGTGAGAGGAGAGAGGCTTGCCGTGGAGATTCCTGGGGCTCACGACCTAGAAGAAGCAATAGATATCATAGGAGAGACTCCCTTTTTGGACTTTAGGGAGATCTCTGAAGAACTTGTCAAAGAACAGGAGGAAAAATGGAAAGAGATAGAGGAGCATCTCGGAAAAAAGAAGTGGGAAATAGACAGAGAGGAATTGGTGGAATTGGAAGGAGAAGTGGAAGGATGGGAGATAGTGCTTCAAGAGCCTTATGTAAAAACGGATCTTACGGGAGAGCACCTTGATAATGCGGGAGTGGTCGCTGACCCCGTAAGTCAAGATCCTGTCATTACTTTAGAGTTCAACGAAAAAGGGGAAAGGCTTTTTGCGGAGATAACTTCGCGGAACGTGGGGAAATCACTTGCCACCTTCCTTGACGGAGAAATTTTACAGGAAGCGACTGTTCAAGAAAAGATCACGGGCGGAAGAGCTCAGATTACGGGAGATTTTTCCATGGAAGAGGCTTATGAGATAGCAAGGGACCTTCGTATAGGGGCTCTTCCTGTTCCCATAGAACTTGTAACTCAAAGAAGCATTGGACCCACTCTGGGAGAAGATGCTTTGGATAACTCCATACAAGCGGGCATATATGGATTTCTTTTGGTGGCTCTTTTCATGATATTGGTTTATCGGTTACCCGGTCTTGCCTCTGTTATATCTCTTGCCATTTATATGCTTCTTGTTGCTTTCCTTTTGAAATATATTCCGGTAACCATCACTCTATCCGGAATGGCTGGTTTTCTTTTGTCGGTAGGAATGGCCATTGATGCGAACATACTTGTTCTCTCACGCATGAGAGAGGAAATGAAAAAAGGAAAAACAATAGGAGAGAGCATAGAAGAGGGATACTTGAAAGCTTGGTCGTCCATAAGGGATGGCAATTTTACCACCCTCATGGTTGCTATCATCCTTTTCTTTATTACTACCAGCTTTGTAAGAGGATTTGCCATCACCTTGATACTGGGTATTGTAGTAAGCCTGTTTTGTGCCATGATAGTGAATCGCATATTACTATCCTTTTTTAACGATAAAATGTCAAAAGCAAGAAAATTGTGGACATAAAGAACATGAATTTCGAATTTCTTAAACACAGAAAGATATATTATATAATTTCTTCAATATTGGTGCTTGCAAGCATTGGTTTTTTGGTTGTTTTCGGAATAGTTCCCGGTATAGAATTCGCCGGAGGGAGTGTATTGGAAGTAGAATACGAAGAACGTCCCTCTATGGAAAAAATATACGAGGATCTGAGAGGGGTCGGTATAAGAGAGGCTGATGTGCAACCTGTGGGAGAAGAAGGGCTGCTCATAAGGACGGAACGCACTGATGATGAGGTTTATGAGGAAGTAATGGGTGCATTGGAAGGTGCGGAAAGTAGAGATTTTGAGTCAATAGGAGCGCAAGTGGGAGATGAGCTCAAAACGATGTCCCTTGTGGCTATTATTTTGGCATCCCTTCTTGTAATAATTTATATTGCTGTGAGTTTCAGGGATGACGATGGCTCGATAAGTTCCGGTAAATACGGAATAATTGCCACAGGAGTTGCATTTTTACATGATATGCTTATTGTCCTGGGAATCTTTTCGGTTCTTGGATATTTGTATGGAGTGCAAGTGACCATTCCCATTGCAGTTGCTCTTCTCACTACCTTGGGTTATTCCATTAACGACACAGTGGTCATTTTTGATCGGATTAGAGAGAATTTGATAAATAGAAAGGAAAGAAACGAAAAGGTGGATTTGAAAGAAGTGGTAAATAATAGTTTGAACGAGACTTTTGGCAGATCGGTTGGCACATCCCTGACGACCTTGTTCATTCTTTTATCCCTTTTAATCTTGGGAGGAGCAACGATATTTTATTTCATTCTTGCTCTTATTTTTGGAATAATACTGGGAATGTACTCTTCCATCTTTCTTGCGGGTCCTTTAGTGCTTGACTGGAACAGTTTGACCAAAAAGGAAAAGTGAAGTATAAAATAATAATAATATATCTTTGCTTAACGGAAGTTAAATGTATACCATGTTTAATTACAAAGAAGCTTGTCGGGACATAATAAGCTCTTTACCCGAAAGAACCAAGGATATAGTTTCTCGAAGATTCGGACTTTTCGGGGGAGAAAAGGAAACCCTTGAATTCATAGGAAAGAACTATGGCGTTACAAGGGAAAGGGTTCGGCAAATTGAAAAAGACGGGGTGAGGCAGGCAAGAAACAAATCGGAGCAATACTCCGATATTTTTAATTATTTTGAGAATAAACTAGAGGAGTTCGGCGGCTTGAAACGAGAAGATGTATTTTTGAACATATTGTCCTACGAAAAAAATGACAAGAACTGCATAAATTTTCTTTTAAATATTAGCAATTCTCTTTATCGTTTTTCAGAAAATACTGAATTTCATGCTTTTTGGTTGAAGGATCAAAAAGTATTCTTTAGAGCCAATGAAGTGATAAATGAAGTAAAAAAAGAGTTGAAGAAAAAGAGGAAACTATTATCCGTGAAAGAACTCAGTGCTAAAAAGGATATTCCCGAAAAGACCATTGTTTCCTATTTGGAGATCTCAAAAAGGATAGTACAGAATGAAGAGGGTAATTTCGGTCTCTTCGAATGGCCGGAAATAAACCCAAGAGGCATCAAAGATAAGGCGTATCTTGTTCTCAAGAAGTTCGGAAAACCTCTTCACTTCAAAGAGATAGCTTCTCACCTTGGAGATGATGCCAATCCACAGACCACTCATAATGAACTCATAAAGGACCCCTCTTTCGTTCTTGTGGGAAGAGGTGTTTATGCCCTTGCAGACTGGGGTTACTCCCCTGGAGAGGTAAAAGAAGTGATACGGGATATACTAAAGAAAGAAGGAGCTCTCCCGAAGAACGAGATCATAGACCGGGTATCAAAACAAAGAATAGTAAAGAAGAATACTGTTATACAGAATTTGAGCAATAAAAAGTATTTTGTAAGAACTCCAGATGGAAAATACACTATTGCCTAATCCTTTCGAGATGATTCTCCAGTACGCCAAATTTATTGAAGATTTGGCACCTTTTTTAGGACTTTTGACAGAAATTCTTTGGGGGTGGATATGGTTCTTTCTTCCTTTTATTTTATGGCCCATAGTAAAAGAGAGATGGCTCTTTTGGCGCGAGGAGATAAGAGATGATCCGTATGTTCTCCTTGAAATAAGGATTCCCGGAGAAATGACGAAACCCATAAGGGCCATGGAAACCGTTCTTTCCGGTTTTTGGCAAATATACGGTCCTCCTAATTGGTTTGAACAGTGGTGGGAAGGAAAATCCAACCCGGACTTCTCGTTGGAGATAGCTTCCATTGATGGAATTCCTCATTTTTTGGTACGTGCTCCCGCAAAGCAAAGAGTTGTTTTCGAACAACATATTTATGCTCAATATCCTCAAGCGGAGATCAATGAGGTGGAGGACTATACGACCAAGGTTCCCAAGAACATCCCCAATGAGAAATGGGATATCTGGGGCACGGACTATAAGATGATTAATGATTGTTTTCCGCTAAGAACTTATCGTGATTTTGAAACGGAGCGAGAAGCTACAGAAGAGAAGAGAATAGATCCCATAGCATCCCTTCTTGAGGGGTTGAGCAAATTGGAAAAGGGCGAACAATTATGGATTATCATAAAAGCAGAGCCTGTGACTGACGACGAAAGTGGTTTCATGAAAAAGGCCAAAAAGGAATATCAAAAGTTGGCGGGAAGAAAAGAGAAACCTCCTCCGTTCTCCTTCCTGGAAGATTTTTTCAACACTCTTACCGGATATCCTCCCAAAAAAGAGGCTCCGGAAGATGAGGCTTTTCCGGAGATGAAACTTACTCCCGGAGAGAAAGAGAAAGTGGCTGCCATAGAGAGAAAGATGTCCAAGCAATTTTTTAAATGTTTCATTCGCTATGCTTATATAGCAAAGAGAGATAAGTTTTCCGGTAGCAGAATAAAAATACCCATGAGTTATTTCAATCACTTCAATATTCCGGGAATGGGAACCATAATACCTCATGCTGAAACGATCACTAAAGTGAAGCAGAATTGGTATGATTGGTTCTGGAAGATAGAGGAAAGACTTTATGTTAAAAAAAGAAGAATGTTTCGCAACTTTCTAAGGAGGGTGCCTGCCTTTTTCCCTGTCAGCAAGGGTGATGAAAAATTTATCTTGAATGTCGAAGAGCTTGCCACTATTTATCACTTTCCATCCAAGGTATCTGCTCCTCCCTCTGTGATCCAACGCGTAGAAGCGAAGAAAAAAGAGGCTCCTCACGATCTTCCCACCGAATGATGCTTTACAAGAGATTATAAAATCTTCACAATTAAGAGAGTAAAGAGTTAAGCGTAATCTATGGAAAAAGATGACATCACATTTTTTGGAGTAACCAATTTTAGGAATCAAAGGAAGAAATTCGGCATCAAAAGGGATGACAGAACCAGGCATTTCTACACCATAGGTAAAACCGGGATGGGTAAGACGGCCATGCTTGAAAACATGGCAGTGCAGGATATTCAAAGAGGAGAGGGGGTGGGCTTTATAGATCCCCATGGAGAGGCAGCTGAAAAACTCTTAAGCTTTATTCCCGAGCACCGCATAAATGATGTGGTGTATTTCAATCCGGCCAATCTGGAGAGGGCGATTGGATTCAATGTAATGGAAAAGGTGGATCCGGATTATCGTCATTTGGTTGCTTCCGGACTTATGGGTGTTTTTAAGAAAATATGGCCTGATGTCTGGTCTCCAAGAATGGAGTATATCTTGAATAATACCATTCTTGCACTTCTTGATTATCCCAATTCCACTTTATTGGGGATAAATCGAATGATGTCCGATCCGGACTTTAGAAGAAAGGTGGTGGACAAGATACAGGATCCGGTAGTGAAGTCGTTCTGGACAAAGGAATTTGCTTCTTGGAGCCAACAATATGCGACCGAGGCGGTTGCCGCTATTCAGAACAAAGTAGGTCAATTCACTTCTGCGGGAATTGTAAGGAATATTGTGGGGCAAGTGAACTCCACAATAAGTATGAATGACATAATGGACAATCAAAAGATATTTATAGCAAATCTTTCGAAAGGAAAAATAGGAGAGGACAATTCTACTTTATTAGGAGCTTTGATCATTACGAAGCTTCAACTTGCTGCCATGGAGAGGGTTAATTTCCCCGAGCACGAGAGAAAGGATTTTTATCTTTATATTGATGAATTTCAGAATTTTGCCACAAGATCCTTTATAGGCATACTTTCCGAGGCTCGTAAATACAGGCTTAATTTGATCTTGAGCCATCAGTATATTGGACAGTTGGACGAACAGGACACAGAAGGAACTCATATGAGAGATGCCATCTTCGGGAATGTGGGAACTATAGTCACTTTTCGCTTGGGAGCCAAGGATGCTGAGCTTTTGGAGAAGGAATTTACTCCTGAAATTGCCATGGAAGATCTTATAAACCTTCCCAAGTACAACATATATACCAAATTAATGATAAACGGGATAGCGGGAGAACCCTTTTCGGCAGAAACCATGCCTCCTCCCGATATTCCTGAAAAAAATATTGCGGATAAGATTATTCGTGTTTCGGGAGAACGTTATGCCGCTGACAGGAAAAAAGTTGAGGAAAAACTTTCCAGGTGGTTGGGGGAATTCAAGGAAGCGGCGGAAACAAGAGAGAACATAAAAGGAGAGCCGAATCAAGAGCTTTTTGATGCTAATTGTTCGGCCTGCGGAAAGAAGACAAAAGTTCCTTTTTTACCGGACGGAAGTAGGCCCATATATTGCAAAAGTTGCCGTAAAAAGGCCAAAAGAAAGAAAGAGGCCGGTGAAGAAATGAGTGAAGCCAAAAACGAGAAGAATGAAGGTGAAAAAAAAGAAGAGAAAGGAAATATCACCACAGAGAAGGAGAACAAAGAACCCTCCTCAAAAAAGAATGTTTCTTTAAGGGAGGCCCTTGAGGAGGCCAAAGAAGAGGATGAAACCGAAAAAGAGAAGCCCGAGGGCTTGAAAAAAGCTCTTCGGGACGCTTTTAAGAAAAAGAGAGAGTGATCTCTTGTATAAAAAGGGGCGAGGTAAATACGGAGGAGAATCCTTTGAGAGTCTTCTTCTTATAGAATGAAAAAAATAAATGACATAAAAATAAAAGGGAAGCACGTCTTGGTAAGGTGTGACCTCAACGTCTCTTTGGACGAAAAAAAAGAAATAAAGAATGATCTTCGTATTCGTGAAGCTCTTCCCACTATTGATTATCTTGCTCGCAACGGAGCCAAAGTCGTTTTGATCAGTCATTTTGCGGAACCGGAAGAAAAAAAAGATATGGAGGAAAAGGAAAGGACAGAAGTCGGAAAAGGAACTATTTTGCCTATAAAGGAGCGTATATCAAAACTTATGGGGAGGAGGGATATTCGCTTTGTCCCTGATTGCATCGGAGAAGGAGTGGAAAAAGAGGTGAAAGGATTAAAGGAAGGTGATATATTGCTCTTGGAAAATGTGCGAATTTATAAGGAAGAGAAAGATAACTCAGAAGAGTTTGGAAGAGAACTTTCCAAACTTGGAGATATTTTTGTAAATGATGCTTTTTCAGTGTCGCATAGAGCTCATGCCTCAGTAGCGCGAATCCCTTCTTTCATTCCTTCTGTGACCGGGATGCTCTTTGAAAAAGAGAAGAAGATACTTGATAGAGTGCAAAGAGCTCCCAAAAGGCCAATAGTGGCAATAATAGGAGGGGCAAAGGTTGAATCCAAAATACCGGCTGTTAATTTCTTTCTTGAAAAGAGCGATCATGTATTGCTTGGAGGAAAAATAGCAAATGCTCTTCTTGCAGCCCGAGGAATTGCCCTTGATCTTCCGGCACCAAAGGATGGACTTATGGACACTATCAAGAAAATGGATTATACCTCCCCAAGATTACATCTTCCTGTCGATGTAATAACTTCTTATGATAATGAAGGAAGAAGCGGCTTGAAAGAGACGGCTCCCGGGAAAATTGGAAAAGAAAAGGATGTTTTTGATATAGGAAGCGAAACCAGGAAACTTTATGGCAACATCATAAGGCAAGCGGGAACAATAATCTGGGCAGGCCCCTTAGGTCTTTCCGAAAAGGAACCCTTCAAGAAGGGAACCGAGGAGGTAGGGCGTATGGTGGCAGAAAACAAGAAGGCGCTTAAGGTGGTGGGTGGAGGTGATACCGGTGAGGCACTCATGAGATTCGGATTCTTAAAAGAAATGGATCTTGTTTCTTGTGGTGGAGGAGCTATGCTCACTTATTTGAGCGGAGGAAGGATGCCGGGGATAGAGGCCTTGAAAGCCTCTTGAATGGCTGTGGTTACGGCTAAAGGAGGCCCGGAGAGAAATATTTAAATCTTATTTTTTTATTCTTATGACCACCGAAATGAAAAACCTGGAAAAAGTAGCGGAACGCTTAAAGAGAGCTGCAAAAGAAGGAGAAAGGGTCATACTTTTCGGTGATTCGGATCTTGATGGCATAACTTCCGTAATGATGGTAAAAGAGACAATAGAGTTTTTAGGGGGTGCAACTCCTTCCGTATATATTTCTGACAGGGAAAAATGGGGATATGGACTTAGTAAAGAGGCTGTCTGTTCCATAAACGAGAACCCCCCCGCTCTTATTATTTCCCTTGATTGTGGAATAAGTAATTTTGAAGGAGCAAAGGAGGCTAAAAGGAGGGGTTTTGAGTTGGTGATCGTTGACCATCACAAGACCTTCCCGGAACTACCCGAAGCTTCTCTTATTTTGGATCCCATGCAAGAAGGGGATGAGTACCCTTTTAAAAAAATGGCGAATGGCGGAATAGTATATAAACTCTCGGAGAAGATGCTCGGGAAAGACTTCAGCAAGACGGAGAGAAGGTTTCTTGAACTTGCCACTCTTGCTACTCTTGCAGATATGGTTCCTCGAAAAGAAGATAATCAGAGGATATTGGAAAAAGGGATGGGCTTTTTGAAGGATTCGAGCATATTCCCTTTGAAAGTCCTTAAAGAGGTGATAGGAGAAGATAGTTTTTTAGAAAAAATGATCTCTCTTTTAAACATCACAAGTCCTTATGGAAATGTCAATAGTGCATACTTACTATTGGAAGCGAAAGAAAAAAGCGAAGCAGAAAAATGGATCGAAAAGATAAAAAAAGAAAACGAGGAAAGGAGAGAAGAAATAAAAAGAGAAGAAGAAAAGATAGTCGGGGAAGTGAGCAATGAAGAGATGATAATATTCAAAGAAGGATCCTTTTCCGCTCCTTTGGCGGGAACCCTTGCATCAAGAGTAATAAGAAAGTGTAAGAAGCCGGTATTCTTGTACACAAAAGAATCGGGTATTGCCCGCGGATCTGCGCGAGTTCCTTCGGGGCAGGATGCGGTGGATGCAATGCGCCACTGCAAAAGATATTTGCAGACTTTCGGGGGTCATCCAGAAGCTGCCGGATTCATTCTCAGGGAAGAGAATGTTAATGATTTCAAGAAGTGTCTTTTGGAGTATTTTAAAGATCAAGAAGAAGAGTCTTGCAGGGGCGAGGCATCTTAGTCATTTTATAAATTAAGAACATTAATATTCTTAAAAGATGAAGAAAATAATAATTTGTACTGATGGAGGATCAAGGGGAAATCCGGGAAGGGCGGCTGCAGGAGCGGTATTTTGTAATGAAAAAGGCGAGAAAATGAGTGAATATGGGAAGTATCTCGGTGACAGTCTAACAAATAATGAAGCGGAGTACATGGCCGCCATTCTTGGCCTTGAGAGGTTCAAGGCCAAGTTCGGGAAAAGGCTTGCAAAAGAAGCGGAAGTAACTCTTTGCAGTGATTCCGAGCTTCTTGTAAGGCAAATGCAAGGAAAATATAAGATTGAGAACGAGAGACTGCAACCTCTTTTTTTGAAACTTTGGAATTTATGCTTTGATTTCAAGAAAGTGAAATTCAAGAGTGTTCCTCGTGATCAGAACAAAGATGCTGATCGATTGGTGAACGAAGCCCTTGATAACGAAGGAAGAGAGGAAAAACTTTTTTAATTCACTCTTCTTACGTACTTTCCCGTTTCCGTGTTTATCTCTATTGTTTCACCTTCTTCCACAAAAAGAGGAACCTCTATTTCTTTGTTCGTTTCCAGTGTTGCTGTTTTTGTTCCACCCTCGGCAGTGTTGCCCCTTATTCCCGGAGGAGCTTCTTTTATCTTAAGTGTGACCTTTGCGGGGAGGGATATACCGATTATTTTTTCTTGAAACAAAAGGGCTGTAATTGTTGCTCCTTGAGTAAGATAATCTCCTTTCTCTCCCAACTGATCTTTGCTTAGCTTGAAACGCTTGGAAGAATCTCCTTCTTCGTGAAAAATGTATTCTCCTCTGCGAGAGTAAATAAAGACAGCATTCATTTTATCAATATCTGCTTCTTCTATCTCCTCGGAAGGATGAAAATTCCTCTTTAATGTTGTTCCGGTACGCATATTTCTTAACTTTGTTTGCATTACTGACCTTCCTCTCGCTTTCACCTTATGAGAATGCTCCAGTACTTCGTAAGGATCGTGGTTTAGTTCGATCATCTTTCCTTTCTTGATCTCGGTATGTTTAAGCATAAATATTTCTTTTTAATATTGAAAATTTTTTAATTTGGGGTATAATATAGCACATTCAAAGGAAAGGAGGGAAGTAGTGTGGAATATATGGTTCTTTTTCTGGTAATATGTCCCTTTCTTTTTATAATTTATGCTTCTTATAATAAGGAAGAGGCGAAATATAGAATAAGGAGGGGAGAGTATGAGCAGGGTGTTGATGCCGCCCTAAGAGGAATGGGTATTGTTCAAAGAGATTTGCTTGAGCCCGTGGAAAAAAAGTTGAAAGAGACAGACATCTTTGAGGTAGATCATCTTTCCAGGAAAGAAAGAAGAGTGATAATGAAATATATGCTTTATCTTTGTCGCTTTCATGGATTTTGCTTTGACAACAAGTATTTAAGGGTTTTGGCAAACAAAGCGATAAGTGAAAGAGATGTCTTTCTCCTAAGATTAGCAGCAAAGATATCTTCTTCAAGTGCTTATGAGAAGATTTTTTTGAAGGAGGCGGAAGAAATTAGCAGAAACAAAAAAAGGGGGAGGTAAGAAGTGAGGTACAAGAAGATCGTGACTGCGGAAAATTACAAGAGGGAACTGGAGGGAGTAAAGAAAGATATATTGGAAATGGTCTCTATCGAGAAAAGTCTTTATAATCTGGGAGCAATGAAAAGATTTACAAGAAAAGCAGAGTGGTGGATTCCGGGAGCTTTGATAAGAATCGAGAAAGCTGTTCCGGAAGAGGACTTCTACTTAGTTATTCTTCTCATTATTCCTGCAAGGGAGACTGAAAATAAAAGTAAGGGACTTTTACTTGGTTATGTACAATGTGTGTACAAAATAGAAGGATGGAGAGTGACAAGACACTTTCTTCCTACGCCCAATGGTCCTGATATTAAAAAAACAGGGAGGGAGGCGCTGGAAGAGGTGGTCAATCTCTTTTCACAGAGATTCAATTTACACCTTGAACTTGATAAAGATCAATAAAGCGCCGATTATCGGTGCTTTTTTTTAGTAATGAATGAAAAAAATAACAAATTTGATATTGCGGTTATCGGAGCGGGGCCTGCGGGGATGATGGCTGCCATAAAAGCTTCTGAATCAGGAGCTCGAGTGGTGGTGCTTGAAAAGAACAAGAAACCCGGAGTAAAACTTCTTCTTACTGGCAACGGGATATGCAACTTAACTAATGCAAGGATTAAGCCCACCCATTTAAAACCTTTTTACGGGAAAAAGAGCGGTTTTCTCTTTCATTCGTTCAATGTCTTTGGACCTGAAAAAACAATGGAATTCTTTGAATCACGGGGATTGAAGTTAAAGAGGGAGAGGGGCGACAGGATCTTTCCTGTTACCGACAAAGCAAGCAGTGTGCTCAGTGTTCTGCTCAAGGAACTCAAGAAAAACGGAGTTGTTTTGATCTGTAAGGCGAAAGTTCATCGCTTCAAAAAGGAAGGAAAGAAGATCAAAGGAGTTATTCTTTATGACAAAAGCGAAATCCTCGCAGATGATTTTATTATTTGCAGCGGAGGCAAAGCTTATCCCTCTACCGGATCTGATGGAAGCGGATTTAGGTGGGCTACCTCTCTTTCTCATACGGTAACAAAGGCTTACCCTGTTCTAACTCCTCTGAATGTAAAAGAGGAATGGGTGAGGGAATTGGAGGGATTGAGTTTAAAGAATGTGGAATTTATCATAAAAAGCAAGAAAAAATTTAAGGCACTCGGAGAGTGTGTATTTACTCGTCACGGAGTAAGTGGACCTCTTGCCTTGTCAGCAAGCGAGAAAATAGTAGAGATTCTTGAAAAAGAAAATGTTAAGATATCACTAAATCTGAAGCCCGGCCTGGATCGTTCCAAGCTTGACAAGAGAATAAGAAGAGACTTTGAGAAGTATTCCAATAAGGCCTTTAAGAACGGACTAAGAGATCTCATTCCATCAAAAATGATACCGGTAATAGTAAAGCTTTCCGGGGTGGATCCCGAAAAAGAGGTCAACAAGATAACAAAAGAGAAAAGGAAAGCAATAGTAGAATTATTAAAGGACTTGGAGCTAACAATAACCGGCACTGCTGGTTTCGATATGGCTATAACAAATAGCGGGGGAGTCTCCTTGTCGGAAATTGACGAAAGAACCATGAGATCAAAATTAATGGACAACCTCTTCTTTGCAGGGGATATATTAGATATTCATGGTCCCACAGGAGGATTTAACTTGCAAATATGTTGGAGTACAGGTTATCTTGCGGGGAAAAATGCCGCAAAAAAAGAGTATGACAAAGCTTGAGAAATTAAGAAGATTCTACAATCGATATGAGAGGTACCTTATACCCGGCGCACTGGTCTTCGGATTCATTACCGATGTATTGACCTTTGATTTTTTGGACTTTAACCTTGCTATGCTTTTACTCCTTGGACAACTACTTCTTGTGGGAGCTAATATTAGCGTTATCAATCTTTATGAAGAAAAAGTTGTCTCTGGAAAAATCTTCTCTTACTGGAGAGTGTTAGCTCCCGTTCTTTTGCAATATTCCTTTGGAAATCTCTTTAGTGCATTTTTGATATTTTACTCTCATAGCGGCTCCTTATTTGCCAGCTGGCCTTTTATCGTGATCGTTGTCTTTTTGATGATCGGGAACGAGGTTTTCAGGAAATACAACGTCCGTCCTACCATTCAAATAGGAGTCTATTTTTTTGCAATTTTTTCTTATTTGAACATTCTTTTACCTCATTTATTGAAGGACCTTGGTGCAGGAATATTCATAGCAAGTGGCCTGATTGCCCTTTTCTTGGTTACGCTCTTTATTCATATTCTTTCTATTTATACGTTCAGAGTAGATGATAAAAAAAGAGCACTCTCCTTTTGTATAGGGGGTATTTTTTGTTTGATGAATTTTCTTTATTTCTTTAATTTTATACCTCCCATCCCTCTTTCCATGAGAGAAATAGGAGTGTATCATGATATTGAGAGGGTTGATAGCGGATATAGAGTAGTTACGGAGAAAGATGATCCTTTATGGAGATCTTTGCTCTTTTATGAAAGGAGGCATATTCCTTCGGAAACTCAGATCATATATGTGTTCAGTGCTGTTTATGCTCCCGAGGAAATGGAACTTGAAGTGGCTCATGAATGGCAAAGGTTTAATGAGCAAAAAAGAAAATTTGAGACCATTGCGGAAATTCCCTTTACAGTCAGAGGGGGGAATGATGAGGGTTATAATTGGTTCACTTATTATAATGCTTATCCCGGGAGATGGAGGGTTAATGTAAGGACAAGGGAGGGGCATATCATAGAGCGAAGGGACTTTTATGTGATCCGGGAGCAGGAAGTGCCAAGGATTATAAAAGAAATATAATAGAAAAATGAGCAAAAAAGAAAAATTTTTCACAGAAAGGGACAAGGTACTTTTAAAGATATTTCTTCTTATCTTTCTTTTTTTCGTGATAATTATCAACTGGAAAGAGGTTTCCGCATTCTTTAATTTGAGGATTGCTTCCCATACTCTTCAGAATAAGTTTCAGGAATTGATCCTTTCTCCCGAGAAAGATGTTGTTGAGCATGATGATGAAATGAGAGAATACGAAGAACGGGAAGAGGATGTTGAGAGGTGCGAAGGAGGGGATAGAATAGAGGTCTCGGCAATAGAAATAGAAGCTCCCATTGTGGAAACAGAAGGGGTTAGTGAAAAGGAGTATAGAGAAGCTCTTGATAGAGGGGTTGTTCGTTTTCCTGACGGATATTTTCCGGGAGAAAAAGGACTAACTGTTCTTTTCGGACACTCCGCTCCTCCCGGTTGGCCTGATATTAATTATGACAGAGTATTTACAGAGATTGATAAGCTGCAGGAAGGAGATGAGATAGAAATATGCTACGACAATAGATTTTATACTTACAGAGTTATCGAAGAAAAGGAGGAGGAAAAGGTTTATGAAGTGGGTGAAGATGTTCCTCCTCTTTATCCCCAAGCAGAGAAAAAGGAGCTTGTGCTCATGACTTGCTGGCCCCCCGGAGATGCTGAAAGCAGAATGGGGGTGAGGGCAATAATAGATTAACGCGTAATTGTAAAAAGTTTTCTTGCTTGCCTCGGGAAGTGATTTTTCATTTTCCACAGAGATATCTTTGAAAAGGGCTTAAAGGGTGATGGATGAGCCTACAGTAGGTAGCGCTGACTCTTTTTTGTTTTTTTCTCTCCTTGTTGCTTGATCGATATAGAGGTGTGTGCAAACAAAAGTTTTTTTTGGAAACCCTGATCATGGGTATTTCTTTAAACGAAGCTTCTACCCTTCTTATCATGAAAACTCTAAAGGAGGAAGGTCTCTCTATTGTGGCTCTGATGACCATCTTTACACTCTTATTTGCACTTATTACTTCTCCTTTAATATGTTTGCGATAGCGATCTCAGCGGTCTTCTCTTGAGTTCTTGACTAAAAAAGATTATTATTTTATAATATAGACGCTTCTCAAGAAAGAAGTGTGGTGTACCTTGAAAATCGCCAAATTCCATTTTCGGAACAATAATCTTTTAAAAGGAGGGATGAATGAATGAATATCGAGAAAGTGTCAAAAGAGAGGACAAGTGAGGAGAAAAGAAGAGAAGGAAGAAGAAAGAAAAGGAACAAGATAATAGCGGTGTCCTCGGTAGCCCTTGTTATTTTACTTGTTTTCCTTTGGGTTGGTTTTCCGGAAGACATCTTCAGGGAAGCTACCAAAGAAAAAGAGTTTGTAACAGAAGAAGAGGATGCAACGGAAGAAGCTGAAGATCCTGAAGAGTTTGAGGCACCTGAAATAGTGGATAGAGATGTTATACCTCTTGAAGAAGCAAAGGACGGGAAACCTTCTGTTACCTCGAACGATGTCCCTACTATCGTAGATGATGATGTGTCCTCAAAGCATAATGATGAATCAAAGCCTGAAATAACTGATAAAGATGTCAAGAAGAAGGACGAGGATGCCCCTACTATCGTAGATGATGATGTGTCCTCAAAGCATAATGATGAATCAAAGCCCAAGATAGAAGATGAGGATCTGAAAGAAGAGAAGAAAGAAGAGAAGAAAGAAGAAAAACAAGAAGAACCTACAATAGTTGACGAAGACGTCTCCTCAGAAAACAAAGAGGAGTCCTCAAAGCCCAAGATAGAAGATGAGGATTTGAAAGAAGAGAAGAAAGAAGAAAAACAAGAAGAACCTGCAATAGTTGACGAAGACGTCTCCTCGAAAAACAAAGAGGAGTCATCAAAGCCCGAGGTAGAAGATGAGGATTTGAAAGAGAAGGAGGAAGAGGAAAAGCAAGAAGAACCTGCAATA
>Ga0207421_10000350_pt1 | contig 58739 bp, 52 predicted proteins | sample SodLakKL_010_SED_4_FD_187542 | JGI IMG/M metagenome (GOLD analysis project Ga0207421, IMG submission 187542) | Alkaline sediment microbial communities from Lake Tanatar, Kulunda Steppe, Russia - 8KL_010_SED (SPAdes) (version 2) | ecosystem: Environmental > Aquatic > Non-marine Saline and...
CGCCGAGGAGGAGATTCGAACTCCTGAGGCGCAGCGCGCCACCGGCTTGCTTGATCGCCGGGAATCCCGGCTCGAGGAAAGCCCGTGAAGACTTTCCTCTGATCGGCGGCTCTCAAGGCCGGCGCCTTGGTCCAGGCTTAGCTACCTCGGCATGAAGAAGGGGCCGTGTTGTAGTGTTTTTATGGCCCTCGAGGTCCAGAAGAAATGGCTACTCACTTTTAAAATTACCGAAATTGATCTTCAACCATCTTTATGGCACAGACGTCTCCGCACATGGAGCATACATCCTCGTCCGCACTGTTCTTTTCTTTTCTCATCTTTTTAGCTTTTTTAGGATCCACCACTTTTTCGAACATCTTTTCCCAGTTGAGCTCTTTTCTCGCCTTTGATAGGTCATCATCTATATCGACGTCTATACCTTTGGTTATATCGGCGGCGTGGGCAGCTATCCTAGAGGCTATGACGCCTTCTTTTACGTCTTCGACGTCGGGAAGACCCAGGTGCTCTGCAGGAGTTACATAACAAAGAAAATCTGCACCATGATATGCAGCCAACGCGCCTCCTATAGCTCCGGAGATATGATCATAGCCCGGTGCGAAATCGGTAACAAGAGGACCAAGCACGTAAAAGGGTGCTCCGTCACATATCTCCTTTTGTATCTTAACGTTAGCACTTATCTGATCAAGGGGCACGTGACCCGGTCCTTCGACCATGGCCTGTACTTTTTTCTCTCTCGACCTTTTTACCAGTTCACCGAGTGTGATCAATTCTTGTATCTGCGGTCTATCAGTAGCATCTGCTATGGAACCAGGTCTCAACCCGTCGCCTAAACTCAAAGTTAGGTCGTATTCTCTAGCGATCTCCAAAAGGTAATCGAATTCCTGGTAGAGTGGATTTTCCTCTTGATTGTGTAATATCCACGCCGCTAAAAAGGATCCACCTCTGCTCACTATGTCTGTTAATCTTCCACATTCCTTCAAACTGTCGATAGCTTTTTTCGTGACGCCACAATGTACCGTTACAAAGTCAACACCGTCTCTGGCGTGCTTCCTCACACTGTTGAACATCTCATCAGAATTCATATCCACTACGGATGACTCTCTCGCCTTGGTAAGGCCGCATTGGTATATTGGAACGGTACCCACAGGTAGATCGGTGTTATCTATCACTTTCCTTCTCACCCTGTCGATATCTCCACCTGTGCTTAAATCCATGACCGCGTGGCTCCCGTATTCTTCCGCCACCTTTAATTTTTTCAGTTCTAGGTCCTCATCCTTATGGTCTCTAGAGGTGCCAAGATTAACGTTTATCTTCACTTTCATATCTTTGCCGATCGGGATCGGTTCAGGACCGTGGATAGGATTGTAGGGTATGACCGCTCGACCGTTTTTTATCAGACGAGCCAATCTCTTAGAGTCTATGGGTTCGTTCTCCACCGCTTTAACGACCTGTTCAGGTACGCTTTTTTCACATCTTTCTATGAGAGTCATCGGATGACCATGGTATCGAGGTAGTTTAAAAGATTTTGGTGAGTGAGTACCGTTTCATTAATATATCAACATAAAACCTTTATATGCTATCCTATCTTTTTCACCAGCTACACGAGGTGCTAACCCTTTGGCAAAAGATTCTAAAAGACCATGTCCAGTCTGCGATTCAGAGGTACCCCAGGGCAAAGATAGATGCCCTGTGTGCAAAGCTGATCTAAACCTTTTCGAGGAAGGTATAGATCTAGATGAAGAAGTATCAGAGGAATCCATAGAAAAAGTCATGGGTCTGGTACTCGACGAGGAGGACGAAGAAGAACTGATAGGTGATCTCGAAGAGTTGGGGCTGTCTGAAGAGGATATCTTAGAAGAGTCCGAAGATGAAAGTTTCTTCACCTTTGAGTGCCCCATATGCGAGAGCGAGGTCTCGGATGACGCTTCTAAATGCCCTGAGTGTGGCGTTGTGTTCGAAGCAGAGGAAGAGGAGGATGAGGTCGAAATAGACGAAGTAGAGGAAGAAGACAGCATCGAATCTTTTGAAAAAAGGATAGGGAAGTTGGACCGATTTGGAATAGGATTGGAGGAGATAAAAGAGGATCTCGAAGAAGTAAAAAAGACCGACGAATTAGATCCTGAAAGAGAAAATACACTGATGGAACGATTGAAGATCACCATAAGTCACGCTGAAGAGATAAAGGAAAGGTTGGAAAGATGCAAGAATTACCTTGAATGGATCTCCCAAAAGACTGATGCATCTGAGATCGAAGGTTGGTTGGATCAGGTATACAGGGGTTGTGAAATAGGCGAGTATGCCATAGCGGCGAAAAAGGCGAAAGAAGTCGAAAGGGACGTAGAAGAAGTCGTCGAGGATATGGGACTGACGAAAAAACACGAATTCTCAAAGGTGATGAAAGAGAAGAAAAAATCGATTCAAGAGATACTTTCGGAGTTAGAGAAGAAGATCATCAAAACCCACCGGATCAAAAAGATGCTGAAAAAAGCTGAAAAAGAAAAGAAAAAAAACCGGATACTGGCGAGCTACCACAGCCTTATGAGTGCGCAAAAGATGTCAGAAAGTTTGTACGATGTTGCCGAAGACGCCGCCGAAGCTAAATCACATCTGGAAAAACTCAGTCTTAAAGGCGTAGACACCAGCGAATATTCAAATAAAATAGATGAGGCCATGGACAAAGCGGAACATGGTGATTTCACTGAAGCAAAAGATCTATTAGATGAAAATATCGCAGAGATGAAGAAGACTTTAGAAAAAAAATTGGTTTTCAAAGATCAAGATAAGAAGGATCACTTCAAGAAAATACAACAGAAGATACCCGAGATGACGGCGCTTCTGAAAACCGCTAAAAACTTCGATGTCGACGTTAAAGATGGGAAAGAACTGATCAACCAAGCTGTGAAAAAGACAAAGGATAACGAATACGAGGATGCCTTGAATTCATTAAATGAGTGTAAGATATTTTTCCAGAAAAAACTCGAAAACCAGATAAACGAAAAGATAAAAAATATAGAGAGACGACTGCCACAAAAAGAGAGAGGCACCATAATAGAAGACATAAAAAAGTATAGAGACCAAGAGGATTATGAAAAAGTTTCTGAGTCCATAGAAAAGGCGAAAGAAAAGATAGAGGAGAAACGAAAAGAAAAAGCCGAGGATAAAAAAGAGGTCATGGAAGAGGTGAAAAAAGATATCGCCGTACTAGAAGGTATAATAAAAGACGTAAAAGAACATGGTTTTAAGTTTCCTGAAGCCGAAAAACTGCTGAAAAAAGCGAAAGAGAGGAGTAAACAAAAAAATCCACAGATATCTAGAAAATTCCTTTTACAAGCGGAGGATAAATTATCCGATGAGCTGCCAGCGATCTTGAGAGATGAGATAAAAGGTGCAAAAAACAAATTGAAAGAGGCAAAAATAAAGGGTGCTGACGTATCGAAACCCGTGAAATATCTAAAAGAAACGAACAAAGCTCTAAAAAGAGGAGACGTCAAAAAAAGTTTTGAAAATCTAAAGAAGTACAAAAAGAGCATGGACGAGATAAATGGATAAAATGAGTTCAGATTGGAAGATCATCGTATTCGATATGGATGGTGTGCTCATCGATGCGAAAAGTTCATGGGCATGGATCCACGATAGATTCGGAGTCGATAACGAAGATTCTTTAAAAGCGTACGAAAGAGGCGATATAGACGATGGTGAATTCATCAGAAGAGATATCGAACTTTGGAAGTCCGCCGAACCTAACATATCGAGACAAGATATCATAGACATATTGAAAACAGCACCTGTGATGAAAGGTTTTCATAAAGTGATACCTTCTCTAAAAGAGAATTACAACACGGCGATAATCAGCGGCGGTTTGAAGCCTTTGGCGGAACACGTAGGCGGAGAATACTTTGACAGGATATTTGCCAACGATATAAAAGATCATGAAGGAAGGTTGAGCTCCCGTGGGATCGTAGACGTACCTTTGAAAAACAAAGGGGATATCCTCGAAAAACTGCTCTCCGAAGAAGGCATAAAAAAAGAACGATGCGTAGCCATAGGAAACAGTCATATCGATGCGCCCATGCTTGAAAGGGCTGGATTGGGTATAGCATTCAATCCGGACGACGAAAAGGTAAAAAGATCTGCGGATTGGGTCATAGAAGAAAAGGATCTGTCCGCTCTCTTTGATGTCCTAGATATGTGAGAAGGTTACAAAGGTTTTTTAAAGCATATGTCTATTTTCTCTATCCATGGAGTGCGAAGATATAGAGAAACTCGATATACAAGAGATCGCTGAAAAGATAGAATGCATGGAGATAAGAGGGGCCGCTGAGATAGCTAGGGCTGGAGCCCATGCGCTTAAAAAAGTCATAGAAGAGTTTGAAAACGAAGATAAAGAAGATCTTTTAAAGGAATTGGAAAGATGCAGATCTGAATTGCTCAGTACTAGGCCAACTGCGGTGTCTCTAGAGAACTGCCTTGTGTGTGCCATGAAAGGAGCGCAAAAAGAAGAAGACGTTGAACGACTGAAAAAAAGGATAAAGAAGAACTGCTCGGATTTTATCCAACGTTCATTGGAAGCGAAGGAGAATATAGCAGAATACGGTGGTAAAAGGATCGGAGAAGACGATGTGATATTGACTCACTGCAACAGTTCCTTAGCATTGGCCGCGATCAAGTACGCGTGGGATCAAGGTAAGAACATAAAAGTGATCGCCACCGAATCACGTCCCAAAAAACAGGGCTACATAACCATCAAAGAACTCTCTAACGTAGGAGTACCCGTTACTCTCATCGTGGATTCCGCCGTAAGACATACCATGAAAGACGTGGATAAAGTTTATGTGGGAGCGGATACCATAACCTCTAACGGAGCGGTTATCAACAAGATCGGTACATCTCAGGTGGCATTGTGTGCAAACGAAGCGAGGGTGCCTCTCACCGTCTGTGCGGAGAGTTATAAATTTTCGAGAAAAACTGCATTCGGTGATCTGGTGCCCATCGAGGAAAGGGACCCCTCTGAGATCGTAGATCCCAAAAAATTTCCTGGTGTTGAGATAAGAAACCCCGTTTTCGACGCGACTCCTTCGGAATATATAGATTGTATAATAACCGAAAACGGGGTCATATCGCCCGAAGGAGCATACCGAATAATAAAGGAGATGGAATCATGAGTATGGATTACTTAGCATTGGATGAAGAGTTAGACCCGGAAGAGTATGTGATATGTGAATATACCGTCAAAAGCGACTTGGATATAAAAACCGCGGGAGTGAGGATAGCCGAAGAAGAATCCACAGGAACTTGGACTCATCCTACCACCCTATCGGATGATATATTCCAGAGGTACGGAGCAAAAGTTACTGAGGCCAAGAACGACAAAGTCAGGATAGGCTACCCTGTAATAGATTTTTCAGGCGACATAGGAGGTATCCCCCAGATTTTGAGTATAATCGCCGGCAACCTTTTTGGTTTAGATTCGTTAGAGGGAGTGCGTTTAGTGAATCTAGAGATGCCCTCTAAGCTCGTAAAAAACTATCCTGGACCCCGATTCGGCCTGGAGGGTTTGAGAACGATACTTAACAGACCTAAAAAACCTCTAGTAGGGACCATCGTGAAACCGAAGATAGGACTGCCACCCAAGGAATTCGCCGACTACGTTTACCAGGCGGGAAAGGGTGGACTCACTAACTCTAAAGACGACGAGACCCTGGTGGACCAAGACTTCTGTCCCTTGGAAGATAGGGTAAACTGTGTGAGTGAAAAGCTGGACCTGCTTCAAGAAGAAGGTCACCAGATGATACATGCCCACAACATCAGTACCAACGCCCATGAGATATTGGATGCGGCGGATATAGCATTGGAAAACGGTGCTAGACAACTTATGGTGGACGTTTTGACCGTAGGGTTCCCCGGTCTACAGGCTTTGGCTGAAGATCCTTCAGTGGATGTGCCTATACACGTACATAGAGCCATGCACGGAGCCATAACAAAAAATCCAGACCACGGGATCTCCATGCCTGTCATAGCCAAACTGGTAAGGATGGCAGGAGGAGACGCTCTGCATACGGGTACGTACGGGGCCGGAAAGATGCACGCCGACATATCTGAAGAGCTATTTTCGAAAGAAGTATTACTAGGTGAAGAACACGACTTAAAAAAAGTGATGCCGGTTTCAAGCGGCGGACTCCATCCTGGATTAGTACAAGAACTCATGGATGTGAGCGGTAAAGACGTTCAAATACAAGCAGGAGGAGGTGTCTCGGGTCACCCGGACGGAGTGATGGCGGGAGCTAAGGCGTTGACGCAAGCTGTAGATGCCGTCTGTTCGGGGATCGGATTGAGAGAGTATGCAAAAGAGCATACCGAGTTAAAAAAGGCCCTTGATAAATGGATGTGAACCCATGATCAAACTAACTGCCAAGATCATAGATCTCGAATCTGAAGAACATGTTGTTATCCTTCACAAAGAAGATGCGAAAAGGATGGGGTTACAAAGTCAGAGCAGGGTCAGGGTTAACAAAAATGGAAAAAACACCACTGCAGTGGTAAAAGTATCTAGAACGTTAGTGGACGAAGGAGAGATCGGCCTGGTAGAAAAGATCGTAGACGAGATCCATGCGGAGGAAGGCAAAAGACTGAGCGTGAATCAAACTGGCAGACCCGAATCAGTCGAACATATAAGGGAAAAATTGGAGGGAAAGGAATTATCTACCCATGCTATCAACGAGATAATCCAAGATATCGTAGAAAGACGTTTATCGGATATAGAGCTTTCAGCCTACGTCTCGGGCGTATATTCCCAGGGTATGAACCAGAGAGAGATAAAAGATCTTACCCAAGCCATGATCGATACAGGCGATAAGATAGAATTCGACAAGCATCCCGTCTTCGATCACCACAGTATCGGTGGCGTTCCTGGTAACAAGATCACTTTATTGATAGTTCCCATCATCGCCGCCGCCGGTCTGATGATACCCAAAACCAGCTCCAGGGCCATATCTAGCGCAGGAGGTACGGCAGATATATTCGAAACTTTGGCCGATGTTACTTTGACAACGGAGCAGATAAAAGAGATCGCCGAGGATATAGGAGGAACCATCGCATGGGGCGGCGCCGTAAATCTGGCTCCCAGCGATGATCTGATAATAAAGGCCGAATATCCTTTGAGGATCGACCCCTATGCCCAGGTATTGGCTTCGGTCCTGTCTAAGAAAAAAGCCGCAGGAGCGGAATATCTTGTTATGGATATACCTATAGGGGAAAACACCAAAGTTAAAAGCCTGGAAGAAGGACGAAGATATGCCCGGGATTTTGTCTCACTGGGTGAGGAGATAGGTATAGAAACCAGATGTGCCCTGAGCTACGGCGGACAACCGGTAGGAAGAGCTGTGGGGCCCGCCATAGAGGCGAAAGAAGCCCTGAGAGCTTTGGAGAGTAAGGATGTACCTTCCAGCCTGATAGAAAAATCTACTACACTAGCAGGCATGATATTAGAGCTGGGGGGCTCAAGAAATGGAAAAAAAGAAGCTAAGCGGATCCTGAAAAGTGGGAAGGCATTGGACAAGATGAAACAGATAATAGACAGGCAAGGTGGTGATCCCGAAGTAAGTTCCGAAGATGTCGAGATAGGAAAGTACTCCGAAGAGATCTGCTCATTAGAAGAAGGATACGTGAACAGTATAAACAATGACGAGATAATCAGGATCGTTAGAGCCGCAGGAGGACCACACTGTAAAGGTGCTGGTTTGTTCTTGGAAAAGAAAAAGGGAGATAAGGTAGAAAAGGACGAATGCCTATACAGATTGTATTCTGAGAGTAAGAAAGAATTAGAGGAAGCCGTGAAGGTAGCTAAACACTTGAAACCTTTAAAAGTTGAAGGTATGATATTGGAAGAGCATCCAAGACTTCAAAAGGTATATTAGAGCTAAGTGTGATGTCTGAGCCTTACGGCTTCGCCTCTATTCGCTTTTTCCATCTCCTTTCCCGACATGGATGCCGGGCCGACGCCTCTGAGCTCGTCCTCGTGCATGACCATAACTTCGTCCTCAGGTCTGATCTCATGTGACGCCTTTTTCACCCCTACGGCGAACACGCTTCCCTTGGGTTCAAAATCATCGATCTGCGCCTGATAGATGCCTTTTTCCTTCAACTTTCGAGCTCCTTCCATGGTCAGGGAGATCAAACCTCTTTCCGGGACCAGCATACCTCTCTGTTTTCCTCTAGATATTATCCTATAACGAGGGTATCTGCCCTTGACTTCTGCGTCCTTGAGCAGGGCTTCGCCCTCCTTCCCGAATTGAAATCTGGCGAAGGATGTAAGATTTTCTCGTAAGTACCGCTGTACATCACCCTTTTTCTGTCCAGTAAAGTTTTTCACTGTTTTCGCAAGCCTATCTATGGCTTCGGAAGAGGTTGGATGATCTCCTGCCGCGGTGTTTATACACTCGATACTATCGGGTACGAACTCCATATCTTTTGGTAGGTGAGAGATGACTTTTTTGTAGTCTCCTTTGTCCATCACCGTGTTCAACTGCCCTATGATAAGTTCCTTCTCTTCCTTGAACCACATATTTGAAACTGGTATATCGTACTGTTGAGCAGGGTAGAAGAGCTCAAGCTCTCTCGGTACCGCACCTAAGGGAGAGGTAAGTATCAATTCCTGCATATTAGTCCAATCTGCCTGCCGGGTCGCTTCCCTTATGCGTTGATGAGTCCTTGATCGAAAGTAAGGCTTTCTAGCCGAACAAGGTAGAAGCAGTAGAACTTCTCTTTCCGGCGGCTCGTACCTTGATTTTATCCTTTGGGAAAATCTCTTTATCTCCGGCCTGTTCAAACTCTCTCTCGTCGTTACGTAAACATCGTCCCCTGTCACCGGTACGCCCTCCAAAAATAGTTCCTGTTCATGGTCAGCATGTCTCAAAACCTCCACCATCCAAGGTTCGGTGCTGACCCGACTCTCGACCAGCTCCCTTATGCGGCCGTGTTCGATACCCTTGCGCAGGAGGCGGAGCTCTCTCAACATATTCAACTTGCTTTTTTCAGTTTCACCGGAAAAACCCATCCAATCAGACAGTTCTACGCCCTCTGAACCGACTAACTCCGCAAAAGTAGAATCAAACAGATCAACGCCTAGATAAGTCAATAAAGCCATATTTTGAGGTTGTGCTATACCCGGTACATAGATAAGCTTATGCTCATCTATCTCCTTCCTAAGTCCTATTATCTTTTCAAAAAGTAGTCTGCTCCTCTGCAGGAGTTCGGGAGCGTTGCCCACCACATAGAGTTCGGCTTCGGGATCCAACGGCTGATGATATACCACCTGTATCTTTTCATGTCCGTCTTTCTCCTGGACTAAAACGTTACCCATGACTCCCGGATAAGAGAAGATCCTTGGAAACGTACTTTCATGGTAATCTATAAAAAAACTAGAGATATCGAAAAGAGAGCCGCGGTCGACGGAAAGTGTGAGTTCGGCATCCTGTGGTGGAGTAAATCGATCTCCTTCAAGAAAAAATACGTTGGGTATCTTTATGGTATGGCCTTCGAAATCCCATAGGCCTTTTTTTGCGAGTCCCCATCTGTCGGTTATCTCTATCATCAGACATACAATCAAAGGGGGTGTAAAAAAGATTTAGTTCGAAAAGAAATAAAAAAAAGAAAGGGAGGACTAAGTTTTTCTTAGTCCTCACTCATTATTTTCATCCAGCCGCCAGATTCGTAGACCGCAAGGTTTCTTTCGTTCAATTTCTCCTCGAATTCCGGCCAATCTACAGTCTTTATCCTGTCGTTATTCCCCTTCGTGAACTGGATTCCGTCTGTACCTTTAACTAAGCCGGGCTTTAGACCTTTCTTATCCGCTATCTCTCTTGCTTTTTCTACGCTTATTTTTTCCATGCTCATTTTTTTTCCTCCTAAATGGGAGGTCGGTGTCATCACCGATCCCCAGGTAGTGAATAATCTATTAATATAAATACCTTTCGCTAATATCCAGGATTTTTATCCCTAAAATCCGGGTTTTTCCATGGTTTTCATCCCTGAAAGATACCGCCGTCTGACGTGAAAAACTGCATCATTTTATCCTTATAGTTCATCATGTTTGAACGAGCATAAACAAAGATTCTAACAGAACTTTAGCAAATTCCATCTTTACTAACGGTTTCCGATCCCCTGGTTTTTTATCATTCGTATGAATATCATCCATGATAGTTCTGTCTGACGAAAGAAAAACGGAAAAAGACGAAAGGAATCGGATCTAAAGAAAAACTAAATAGGCAGGGGCCGATTCGAAAGATAGATATGAAGATAGTTCCAGACACCAGTGTTATAATCGATGGCCGTATCACGGACAGAGTAGAAGAGAGTCTGTACCAAGGGGCGGAGGTGATCGTACCCGAGGCTGTTTTGTTCGAACTAGAGGAACAGGCCAATCGAGGCCAGGAGACGGGTTTGAGCGGACTAGAAGAGATACAAAAATTGAGAAAATATCATGAGCAGGGAATGATAAAACTCTCTTTTGCAGGTAAAAGACCCACTCTTGAACAAAAAAAACTGAGTCCCGGCGGAGAGATAGATTCTATCATACGTGAACTCGCCATAGACGAAAAAGCCACCCTCATCACCAGCGACATAGTTCAAGCCGAAGTTGGCAAAGCAAAAGGACTAAACATAGAGTACTTAGAACCCGAACTCAATCACGGAGAAACGGATAAGAGTATCAGAGATTATTTCCATGAAAATGTGATGTCGATACACCTGAGAAAGGGAGATAAACCCAAAGCAAAAGTGGGAACTCCAGGTGATATCAGCACGAAGATAATCGAAGACGAAGTTTTAACGGAAAAAGAACTCAGAGAGATAGCCCATGATATCATCGAAAGTACTAAACGATCTTCTGAAGGATTCATAGAGATAGACAAAGAAGGTGCCACCATAGTACAACTTGAAGATATACGGATAGTTATAGCTAGACCTCCATTCTCCGACGGCTTCGAGATCACCGCAGTAAAACCTGTGGCCAAGATAGAACTGGAGCAATACAGGTTATCAGAAAAGCTAAAAAAGAGATTGGTAAAAAAGCAGCGTGGTGTTCTTTTGGCGGGTTCACCGGGTGCGGGAAAAAGTACCCTAGCCCAGGCGATCGCGGAATACCTTAAAAATCTAGATTATACGGTGAAGACCATGGAAAAACCAAGGGACCTACAGGTAGGAGACGAGATAACACAATATACCAGTCTGGACGGAAAGATGGAAGATACAGGAGACATACTACTCTTGGTAAGACCGGACTATACGATCTACGACGAAGTAAGAAAAACTCCCGATTTCAAGGTTTTCGCAGATATGAGATTGGCAGGAGTCGGTATGATAGGAGTGACTCACGCGAATCGAGCTATCGACGCCCTTCAAAGATTGATCGGAAGAGTAGAACTAGGGATGGTACCTCAGGTAGTGGATACCATCGTATATGTGGAAGAGGGGGAGATCAACAAAGTTTACGATGTCACCTATACCGTAAAAGTTCCAGCAGGCATGACAGAAGAAGACTTGGCTCGACCCGTCATAGAGGTCAGGGACTTTGAAAGCGATATGCTGGAATACGAGGTGTATTCCTACGGCGAACAAGTCGTGGTTATGCCCGTAAAGGAAGACAAAACAAAAAAGCCTATATGGGATATGGCGGAACGTGAGATCGGGAGAGAGATGAAGAGATATGTTAAAGGAAGGGTAGAAGTTGAAGTCGACTCTTCTAACAAGATGACGGTTTACGTGCCCGACGGTGAGATACCTCGTTTATTAGGTAAAAACGGTAGAAATATCTCACGGATCGAAGAAGATTTTGATATGAGGATAGACGTCCAACCTCTATGGGAAAAAGCAGAACGTAGAAAGACCGGCTCTGAGCTGAAAAACGTAGACATAAACATACTGAAGGATAAGATAGAGATAGACATAGGAGCACAACACTCAGGAAAGAGTGTAGATATCTACTCGGAAAACGAATACGTCTCGACCCTGACCGTTGGACAAGACGGTTCTATAAAGATAAGAAAAGGCACCAGGGTGGGAAAACGTATACTCCGAGATAGAGATAAAGGAAAAAGAGTGAACATCCTGATCTAAATCAAGAAAAATAGCCTCGTTTTTTCATCGACCTGGTCATATATAGCATCCACTTAGTTAGATCCGACTTGTCTTTCAAAATATTTTTTCGAACGTTTTTAAGGTCCAACTCCAATTCGCCGGATAAGATCATCTCTCCCAGCTCGATAGCCTCGTCTAAATTAGGGATCTGGCTACCGATCTCATATTTGATCTCTTGTTCCTCTAAAGTAAAGGTCGTATGATTAGATATGTGTATCCAAGGAGTACCTAACACTCCGGCTTCGGCCGATACCACGGGATTGTCGCCTATCACCAAAGCGGAATTAGCCAAAAGATCTTGATAATGAACTGGATGGATGGGAGGACAATACTCCTCTAAGATCTCTGGAACGTACCCTCTTTTATCCACGAAAACTGTACAGTGTTCATCAAACTTTCTGACAAGATCGATGACCTGTCTTCTCCTGAGCGGATGTTTTCTTATGTCTATTTTCTTCCGTAAGTTCCTCCCAAAACTAGCTATAACATAATCTTTCGGCTCTATATCCAGTGCATCGAGAACTTTAGTAGAAGGACTGAACCAATTAGGATGAAGATACGCAAGAGGGTGATAACTTGAATGACACAGGGTCTTCTTTTTAGGTAGATCCGCATGATAACAGTCGGGAGTGATGATCTTGGTAGAATAATTGAATATAAAGTACTCTTCTCTACGGAGAGGTCGTGTATCCAAAAATACGATGGTAGGTGCGTCTAATAGGGAATTGAAAGGAGATAGCGGTGAGCCGTTGAGGGATAAAATAAGATCCGGTTCAAATTTTTTCAACCCTCTGAGTAGAGAAGCTTTGTTGTATAAAGAGGAAACAGCGGCTGTAGCACGTTTTTTAAAATGGCGGCCGTATATTTTATTTTTTATTTGAAGTGGTTCCAGTAACTTCTGGGTCAACTCGTTTCCGGTATGGAACAATAATACCTTATGGCCCTTTTTTTCCATCTCCTTGGCAAAGTTTTGGAAGAAATGGACATGATAGGGGCGAGATACCAGAGAGGATATCTTCAAGTGGACACCTTTTTTCAGGAAAGTATCCATCAAATATAAATCTAATCCTTTCCCATCAATCCGTATCCTGTTTTGAAAAAAGTTATTATACTGTAGGTATTAACATATATCGATGCTGTGGTTTGGTATAATCCTTATAACTTTCACGACCGTTTTCGTCGCGGAGTTAGGGGACAAGAGTCAACTGATCACCATATCTTTAGCTTCACGGTACGACGAGAAAAAAATCGTGTTTTTAGGACTTTTACTGGGGACCGCACTGGTAACGGTCTTGTCCGTAGCGTTGGGAACTTTGGTATTCAGATTTGTCCCCATGAGAACGGTCAAGATCTCAGCAGCGCTTATCTTCATCGTCTTCGGCGTACTGACGTTTAGAAAAAGAAAAAAGGACGTTGAGGAGGTAAAGAGAAAAAAGGGAGGGGCCATGAGCACCGCTATTTTACTCTCGATCTTTGCTGAATTTGGAGATAAAACTCAGTTAGCGATCATAGCGCTCACCGCCCATTATGGTTCTCCTGTTTTTGTTTTTATAGGAGCCATCGCGGGCTTGGGAACCATCACGGCCATCGGTGTACTACTAGGATCTAAAATCGGCGATCTCTTTGAAAGGGATAAGATAGACCTGATCACGGGAGGGCTTTTCATAGTTATAGGGATGGTGTTTTTGATAGAAGCCTTGTTTACATGAACAAGTAAAAATACCTCTTTCTCTGTTTTGACGATATGAACTCGTGGAAAAAAAAAGATTCCAGGACGGTGGCGAGATCTACTTTTTTTACCCTGGCAGAAGACGACGTCGTTCTTCCAGATGGGACTGAAATGACCTATACTATGTTGGATCTACCTGACTTCGCAGGAGTCCTCCCTAGAGTAGAAGATGAACTGGTCATGGTAAAAAACTACAGGTATCCCATAGATCAAAAGGTAATAGAACTCCCGGCGGGTTTCATCGAAGAAGGAGAATCTCCTCAGGAAGCGGCGGGAAGAGAGCTCAGAGAAGAAACTGGTTATGAGCTCAAAAAAAGCCAAAGGCTCATAGACTACCATCCCGTTGCGAGTTTGAACGATCAAAAAGCTTATCTTTATCTAGGAGAAGCGGAGAAGAGCGGTGAAGTGAACCACGACCAAGGGGAAGATATAGATGTGGTATCATTGAAAATAAAAGAGGTGTACGATATGTTGGATAGTGGGAAGATTTTACACCCTCACACTATGATCGCACTTTGTAGAGCACGGGAGAGCTTAAAAAAATTATTTTGATCTACCTGTTCCGGGAGATCATAAATTCTATCAATTCTTCAAGCATCTTTTTGTATTCTCCATCCGAGAGGATCTCTAGATGTTCTTTAGCTTCCCTAGCGTACTTTTCAGCTAAATCTTTAGAATATTCGACGGCTCCGGCTTTTTCGAACAGGTCCACGGCCTCTCTGACTTCCTCCGTCGTATTACTTTCCTTTTCTAATATCTCGATGAGCCTTTCTTTGTTCTCATGGGGCAACTCCGATAGGGACTTTATCACCATCAATGTTTTTTTTCCTTCTCCTATATCGCTGCCGACATCCTTACCTATGAGCTCTTCATCTCCTATGAGGTCTAAATAATCGTCCTGTATCTGGAAGGCGATCCCCATCTTTCTGGCGTATTCACCGACCGCCTTGATCGAGGCTTCATCCGCTCCGCCTATCATAGCGCCTCCCCGGGTGGCGGCTCTGAAAAGATAGCCGGTCTTCTTTTCTATCATATCTATGAATTCATCCTCGGTGATATCGTATGTTCCTTGAAAACTAAGATCTTCTTCCTGTCCCTCGGCCACTCTAACGATGGAGGTGGATAACTCATCAAGCAAAACTCTCAGATCTTTTTCATCCACATCGGTTTCGGCCAGTTTTTTAAAAGCTAGAGCAAAAAGACCGTCCCCTGCATTGATGGCGCGGGCGTCGCCGATCTTTTTGTACAACGTTTTTTTACCCCTCCGCCTCTCGTCTTTGTCCATTATGTCGTCGTGTACCAGTGTAAAATTATGTACTAACTCTATCGCCACAGCGTAAGGTATAGCCCTGCTTTCCTCCTCACCGAACGCACCGGTGGTGATCATAGTCAAAAACGGTCGCAGTCTCTTTCCTCCCGCTTCAGGATAATACGCCATATTTTCCCACATGGGATGGCTCCTGTTATGATCAAAGACTTCAGATATCTCTTTCTCTATCCTGCCCTTTCTTTTGTTCATCTCATCCATCAACGACATGATCTCTACCTCCTTCCTATCCAGGCTTCCAATTCTCCTGTGATCACCTTGTCTATATCACATAGATCTTTAGGTCTCTCACATCCCAACAAGAACATGGTGATCTTCAGCTCCTCTTTCAATCTTTCGATATATTGGAGAGATGCGTTCTCACCTTTATCTATTTCGGGAAGAATGCCCCCGGCTATCCCTACCACGTCTGCCCCTAGAGACAGTGCTTTGGCTATCTGAACTCCGTTCCTGATGCCTCCTGTAGCCATCATGGGTAAAGATACGGATCCTCTACATTCTATCAGCGAAACGGGAGTGGGTATACCCCAGTCCCAGAGATCCTTCGCTATTTTCTTTTTCCTTTCGTCTTTGAGTCGGTGATACTCCACCGCGGAGAACGACGTACCGCCCATGCCACCCACGTCTATGGCGGCTACACCCGCATCACGAAATTCCATCGCCGTGGCGGAAGATACTCCCGCACCTGTCTCTTTAGCGATGGTAGGAACATGATCCGATATTTCACTCAGAGCGTTCATGACTCCTTTAGCTCTCGTGTCGCCTTCAGGTTGTACCGCTTCTTGAAGATAATTAAAATGTACGGCGAGATAATCTCCGCCTATCATATCAAGGGCCTTTTTAGCTTCCTGCACACCGAAGGGTTCTTCATCGTTCTGACTTATCAATTGAGGTGCACCTATATTACCAAAAACCAGAGGTATGGAATGATCCGATATCAGTTCATAACTGTCTCTCAATCTTTCATCTTCTAGTGCCGCTCTTTGACTACCGACTCCAAAGCCGATCCCCATCTTTTCGGCTGTTTTTGCTAAACCCCGATTCAACTCGGCAGCGCCTCCATAACCTCCGGTGATCCCTGCGATGACGATGGGCGCGTCAAGCCTTCCTCCCAAAAAATTAGCTTTCAAAGATATATCATCTAGATCGATCTCAGGTGCCGATTGGTGATGCAGTTTTATCTCGTCCCAATAATTCTTTTTTATCTCGACTTCTTCATTCAGACATATATCTACATGATCCTCTTTCCTCGATTCTATCATCCTATCACTTCCGTTGCGAGCACTTCTTCTTCATCCAATATCTTTCTCAATCTACCCTTTACCTCACCATTGACCAGATAGGTCTTGGATCTCTCGGAGATCTTGAGCATGTTTTTCACTTTTTTGTTCATGCCTCCGGTGACGTCTATCTTTTTTTTCTCGTTGGGCAGGTCATGGGTCTCCAAAGGCAGCATATCTTCCGTAAATTCTTCCTGGAGTTCTCCTCCTTTGTAGATACCGTCGATATCACTGACGAAGACAGCTCTGTCGGCAAAGTCGGACAGACCCAACATGATATCATCTCCGGAACAGATGGTGGTGCCTCTTTTCTTATCGATGGTCACGTCGCCGAAGGCCAACGGTACCGTGCCTAAAGAAAGATACCGCCTTACCATCTCGTGATCTATCTCATAAAGCTCACCACCATCGAAAATAGTGATCAAGCCCCCGGGCATAGAGACCGCCCAAATACCTTGGTCCAGCATCATCTCTAATATGTGATTGTTCATCCTCCTCATATCCAATTGAACTCTAGAAATACCCTCGGCCGGCGATGGAGGTTCAGTGGTATTCAAGCCGTACTTCTGGGCTCCAGGATGACCAAAACTTCCACCTCCGTGAACCAACACGTATCGGTCAACGGAACTATTTTTTATCTCTTTGATCAATCTCTCTGCCACATGAGTTCTAAAAGAATACTTGCGGTCCTTGAAGGTTAAAATACTGCCGCCTAGTTTGATCAGGATCAAGGGTCATCCTTCCTTTTTTGTACTACAGATAGCATATTCATCTCCGTCGAAGAAGACCTCTCTATCAGGATTCTCCTCTTGTATCTTTTTCATCATATCCTGGATATCGCCGATGCCGATAGATTCGTCCTGCTTATCTATTTTTTTGTGGATTTTTTTATCCATTCAGATTCCTCAAGTGACTTAAGATAGTGATTGAACTACTTATATTTTTTTGGTTGTTGTTAGCGGTAAGAAAAGTAGAAATCGGTGAAAAAGTATTTATAGGTGTACGAAATTGAATGACTTTGTCATAAATATGTATGACAAGTTAGGTGATATCGTATGACGGATGAGCTGAGTAAAAAATTGGACGACCATAAGTACGAGATATTGTACTATCTCTACTTCGTTGGTTGTATATTGCTGGCTGTTTGGATCGCCAAACCAGCCGACATACTAGGTTCATTCATATGACGTGATAGGGATCTTCAACGGACCGTACCCGTTAAGGCCCTTACAGTTCTAGCGATGGCTTCACTACTGTCGTACCGGGGTTTCCAACCAAGGTCTTTTATCTTTTCTAACGATAGGAGCATGGTTTTTACGTCTCCTTTCCACCCTCCTTTGTCATCTTTAGAGCCGCCTGTCCACCTGTATTCTACATCTTCGAGGCCCATCTCGTCACATACTGTGTTCGCTATCTTTTCAACGGTTATGTGATCTTCGGAACCCAGGTTGAAATACTCCACTCTTTTTTTTGCGTTCTTAGTCGCAAAGAGCATCCCTTCGATACAATCGGTGATGTAAAAATAAGACTTGCTGGTACCGGGGGGAGCCCCTAGTATCTCCAGTTTAGAAGGATCTTTGTTCAATTTTTCAACGAAGTCGTAGGTGACCCCATGGGTGCTTCGAGGACCGACTACGTTTGCAAATCTGAAAGAGACGGAATTCATCTCGAAAGTTTCACAGAAAGAAGATATCAGGGCTTCGCAGCTCAGTTTGGAAGAGCCGTATAATGATATGGGTTTCAATGGACCTAGGTCCTCCGGCGTCGGTATGACATCAGTTTCACCATAGACCGTAGAGGAGGAGGTGAACACGATGTCCTGGACTGCATTTTTTCTCATGGACTCCAGAACGTTATAGGTCCCGATTATGTTCTGCTCTAGATGGACGAAGGTGTCTTCGGCCCCGACTTTAACATCTGGATTGGCCGCGAGATGGAACACCATATCGCATCGTTCCATCTGCCGCGAAAGGAATTCTTCATCCAATATATCTCCTACCACGAGTTCGAACCTATCTTCGTCTTCAAGATGTTCTAATGACTCCTTCTTTCCAGAAGAGAGATTGTCGTATCCGATCACTCTATTGTTTTCCAACAGTGCATCACAAAGATGGCTGCCTATGAAGCCCGCGGCACCTGTCACCAAGATCTTTCTATCTTTCAACCTCATCTTTCTTACCTCTTTTTTTCTGCAAACAAGCGGGTTTTCGCTATGTAATAAAAGAATATAAACACTACTATCACTACAGCAAGAGCGCCTATACCCGCCCAGATATTCCTTTCGAACGCACCCTTGACGGCATCACCCATGTAATACGAAAGTATCCCCAATGTAAAACACCCTACGAAAGAACCAACGATGATGGCCAGCCACGCATGAAATTTTTTTAAGCCTATGATCCTCCCCAATATGGTCGCACCGACACCGCCACTCCCCTGGAACGGAAAAACTACGAAACTCGAGACACCTAGGAAGGCTGTGTTTTTTATCCATCTGTTTTCTTTCATCTTTTGGGCACCGAAGCTCTGGAAGTCATCGATCCAATCTCCAAGCATAGGTATCTTTTTTACCATGTAAAAATTCCACATCAAAAAGTATGAACTCACGATATCTACGAACGCGATGGAGCCGGAAACTAAAAATACAGCGGCCACGGGATCCAGGGTTCCATGAAGTGCGATGATCGCACCAGGTATCACCGTTTCCTTTCCTAAGGGTGGGAAAAAATAAACGAATATCGCGGGGCCGATGACCCAAAACACGTTATTAACATCCTTTAAAATCAAGTAAAGCAGACCGACGTATGAGAATCCGATCATGATCGGGAGGAAAAATAGGAATAATTTACCCCATATCGTTTCATAGAATTTATCTTCATCTATAAAGATCGTATCGATCATCGTTCCGTGATATCGTTAAGGGTGTAAAATAGATTTGGATGATTTGCGTCGCCTTTTGCGGATTCATCTCTTGATCACCACTATGGCGTGGTCCTTCTGCCATGGGGATATATCTACACAGGAGATCACTTCGTGACGTTCTTCCAGCCTTTTTTCTACCTTACGATACATCTCTTTCGGGGGACTTGACACGTCCATACTTCTAGCCTTCACCGCTATGAGAGCGAATCTTTCTTCCTCGAGAAGGAAAAGGTTCTTGAGGAATATCTCCACCTGATCCCGTTGCGCTATATCTTGGTAGATCACATCTACTTTTCCTATGATGTCCTTGTAATTTTCGGGGTTTCTAGCATCGGCAAGTACAGGAAATATGTTCTTTCTTTTTTTTGACAGTTCTAAAAGATTTCTGTAAGGTTTCTTAGCGACTTCTACGGCAAAAACTTTTCCGTGGGTCAAAATATCTGAAAGATGAGATACGGTGGTGCCGTCGCCCGCTCCCAAATAAAGCACCACTGAGTCGTATCGGAAAGGCAGATCTTTTTCTTTGATCAAAAAGGCGCCCAGTTTGCTCCTTCGAGGATCCCATCTCCGGTACTCTACATCTTTATACAGGAAGAGCTCTTCGCCGTAAACTGACTTTCCGGGTACCAGATTTAGCGTATATATGTTTCCTTGTATTTTGAATACGCCGTGGGAAACCGGTATAGGTTCTTCGGTCATCTCAGATCATCCAACACCATGGGTAATCTTTCCGCAAACTTTCTTGTACCTTCCTCAGATACGGTAAAAGATATCCGTATGAACTTATCCCCTGCTGTTTTCGATAAATAATTGCCGCCCCTAACGAAAACATCGTGTTCATAGAGGAGCTTTTCTTGGATCTCCTGGGGATCTAAACCCGTTTTTTCCACGTCTATGACGAACATGTTCGTATTGGAGGGGTAAACGGGTAAGCTTATATCCGGTATCTTGTCCACGGCCTCCTTTATTATGGCCTGATTTTTTCTGGATCGTTTCAACATATCTGGTAACCAACCGTCCTTGGTTTCTAAAGCTTTTTTCGCGCCGACCTGCGCTATAACGTTGGCCGAGAGAACGTTGGTACGATATCTGTGGAGTATATCGGAATACTCCTTTGGCATAACGAGGGCGCCTAATCTCATCCCTGCGAAACCTACGTTTTTCGAAAACGAGTAAACAAAGATGGTCCTTTCCGGAACGAACTCCGATGCCAAAGTATGTTCGTACGCAAAGTCCCTATAGGTGATATCATGTATGAGTAAAAGGTCGTTGTCTTCAGCTATCTGAGAGATCTGCTTCACTTCTTTTTTTGAGTAGGACGAACCCAAAGGGTTCAAGGGATCGATCAAAAGTATCATCTTCGTGTTTTTATCCACCGCCTCCTCGATCTCTTCCACTCTCAACTTGTAGGGGTCTTTATAAACGTCTATTTCCCTTGGCTCGGCACCGCTGAGTTCGATCTGGTGATGTATCGGCATGAAACTGGGATCGGAGGCGATGACGTTATCTCCTTCCTCCAGCATCGCCCTCGTCAAAGTATATGTGCCTTCTATGGCCCCGTTGGTGATCAAGGCGTCGAATCCATCCTTTAAACCAAGGTCATCCAGGAGTGCCTGCTTCAATCCGAGTATGCCGTCACGGTGAGGATAAAGGTTGTACTTACCCTCTTCTAGTGCCTCCTTCATGGCTTTTATTATCTCAGGAGACGTTTCGATCTGGTTCGTGTTCTGGCTCATCCAAACTATTTTTTGCTCCCTCTCGTGGGCGTAAACAAAGGGATCTTCTTTTTTCAATATACCACCAAGCCGGTATTAGAAAGTGGGTATAAGTCTTTCGCCCCCATCCGAGACGTAAGTTTTTTATGGGAGGTGGAACTATCATGGCAGACATCCCAACCGAGAGTATTTATGGGCCAGTAGATCAGTTGGAAGATCGCCACCTTGGCAACGGGAGAAAACATCTCCGCTAGAATGGTGGAGGCCCGGGGTTCAAATCCCCGCTGGTCCATCCTTTAACTATTTAATGCAGAAAAACATAAATATATGCGATTCTATATTCATAATAGGTGAAAAAATTGATAGTAGACATACTCTTGATCTTGGCAGGTCTAGTCCTGCTGACTGGGTTGTTGGGAGCGATCCCCGCATTGGGTGATCATCTAGAAAAATTTGCCAGATGGCTGGGCAGTTTCCAAGGGATAATAGGCATAGTTGCACTGGTCGTAGGTATCTGGAAGTTCAGTATAAGCCTAAGTCCTATAATGCTGATAATAGCAGGAATAATGTTAGGCGCAGGGATACTCCAGACTCTTCCAGCTGTGGGTGATCATCTAGATAAACTTGCAAGATGGTTAGGCAGCTTCCAGACGATCATAGGCATAATAACTCTGTTGGTAGGCATATACGGCCTTGTTTTCTGAAAACAATACCTTCGAGGGGGATCCGAAAACATGTCTAGCTACCCTCCTTTCCTTGTATCAGACCTAATTCTTATATATCGAAACAGACATTGATTTGTTTGAAAGTATGGAATATAACAACGAAGAAGAAAACCTTGACCAAGAGGAGGAAACTCCTGAAGAAGGTAAGGGAACCTACATCGAAAGGATGAGCTGCTCCAACTGTTCTTTCCATGGTGACGTAGAGATCGAAAAGGGTAAGAGCCTAGTAGAAGTGGACTGTCCAAGGTGTGAAACTAAAAGCCTCAGAAAGTCGGTCAGAGGGACTGTAAAAAAAGAACTCGATAACATCTTTGGATGACGTTTAACACGGAGCCGTGAAACCGGTTACAATTCACGGTTCCAATATATACATCATCACCTTTCGAGCCCTACCTCCGTCCAACTCTATGAAAAGAACTCTCTGCCAAGTTCCCAAGACCATCTTACCGTCCTTCACGGGTATATGAACGGATGGTTTGATCAGACTGCTCAATATGTGGGCGTGTGCGTTTTGCTCCGCTGTCATATCACCATACTTCGCATTATGCTTGTAGTTGTTTTTGAGGGGAACCAGTCTCTTATAGATCTCCAACATATCGTCCCATAGTTCTTCGTCAGCCTCCTGTATGGTCAAGGCCGCCGTGGTGTGGGGAACAAAAAGGGTCAGTGATCCTTCATCTACATCTACCAGATGTTTGCCCACCTCTTTGGTGATATCTACAACTTGTAGTTGTTTTTCCGTTCTGACCTCTATATCGTAAATCATCTTACCTCAATCCTTCCAGGACAAACGACTTGGCTTTCTTCAGAGCGGCGTCTCTGCCTTCTGGCTTGTTTCCACCGCCCTGGGCGGTCTTGGGTGACCCACCGCCGCCGCCGTTGATCTCCTTTGCGGCCCTATTTAAGATCTTTACCATGTTCAAGTCTATATCGTCGCTCCGTGAAAAGACAAGCTCTACTTTTTCACCCTTTGAAGCGAGTAAAACTACTCTCCCTTCTTCAGAGGTGATACGTTCCGCGGTAGACAGCATCTCTTTGGTACTCATGTCTACCGAGTCCACTACGAACTCAACACCTTCGATCTCGTCTCCAGGTAGTAGCTCTTCGGCAGTCGCGATGGACCTGTATTCCTTCAACTCTTCTATCTGTTTACCCCGCTCCTTCCACTCCTTGAAGAAACGTTCTGAAGTTTCTGGAAGTTTTTCGGGCTCCACGTTGAACTTGGAGGCCGCCTTTTTGAGAAGGTCCTCCTGGTGTTGTACGTGCTCCACGGTAGCCATGCCTGCGGAGTATTCCAGCCTTTCCACCCCGTCTTGTATACGCTGGGTATTTAGCACTTTTATGGCACCGATCCCCGCGGTACTTTCTACATGAGTCCCACCGCAGGCCTGGGCATCGTAATCTTCTACATCGGATATATGAACAACTCTGATGACTTCGCTCTCCGGCACTCCGCCCTGGTAGAGTTGAAAACCGAACCTTTGCTCCGCCTCGTCTCTACTCAATTCTTCCTTTCTTACCGGAACGTCTTTCAGCACTACCTGGTTCGCTATTTTCTCTATATCCTTTAACTCGTCCCTAGTTATCCTCTTATGATGAGATATATCCAATCTAGCACTTTTTACGCCCTTTTGAGCGCCTCTCTGCCATATATGGTCACCCAGCACTTTCCTGGCGGCGCTGATTATAAGATGGGTCGCAGAATGATGTCTTGAAAGCGCACTTCGCCTTTCCCAATCGATCCTCCCTTGAACCACTTCTCCCTTGGGTATGGTTCCTTCGATCTCATGGACTATCAAACCGTTCTCTCTTCGTACGTGGTTCACGGGATAGCTCGCCTCGTCCGTGGTCAAAACTCCATGATCCGATGGTTGTCCGCCACCTTCAGGGTAGAACAGTGTTCGATCAAGAAAAACTTCGCCCTCCTGGGAATGTAATACTACGGCTTCGAAGGACCTACTATTTGGATTATCGTAATAGATGATCTTTGTTTCAGGGATATCTAATTTTCTCTCTTTTGTCTTTTCTTCCGACTCGACTTCGTCTTTCTTTTTTCCAGATCCCTGGTGATGCTCCGCCAGCATGGCGTTGAAATCGTCAGGTATATCTATACTTATCTCAAAGTCCTTCGCAAGCTCTTCGACTATGGTTGGATGTATCCCATGTGTATCGTAAAAGTCTATCAGCCTTTCCAGTGAAAGTTCTTCACTGTCCATGCCTTCGAGCTCCCTGGTCACCATCCTCTTACCCTTTTCTAAAGTTATCCGGTACTTTTCTATCTCGTTCTCTAGGATATCGAAGACCATATCTTTTTTATTTTGATCTATTACGTCAGGATGCAGGTCCATCTGTTTACCTACCAACTCAGGTAAAGAAAGAGTTGTGCCGAGTCGATCCATCTGTCTCAGCGCTCTCCTGATCATCATCCTGGCCAGATAGCCCTCTTCAACGTTAGAAGGCACGACTCCGTCGGATAACATGAATGCCACGGCATAGCTGTGATCCGCCAAAGTATAAACCGATTTCAATTTTGAGAGCTGTTCCACTACTTCATCTCTATCCATACTTGTCGAGAAGGAGGATAGTCTGTCCATCAATCCATCTATCAGATCCGGGTCCTCAAAATCTTTATCGGACGTACCCGCCAAGTTGGTATATTCTGTGAGCATGCGTTTATAATCCTCATCATCCAAAGGATGCTCTATGTCCATATCGTCGAGGATAAATCGTATCATCCTGGGGTAAACGGAATCGTATATGGTGGGTTCACCTCCGCTGATCCAGGCCAAGCGTTCAAGGCCGTATCCCGTATCTACGACGTTCAACCTCAGTGGAGAATAACCCTCTCCGTCCAATTCTATTTCCCCCTTTGGGTCTTTTTTGAGGTTCATGAATACCAACGTAGCTACTTCGAGACCCTGTACGTTAACTTCCAAAGAAGGTCCTGCGTTACCCCCACCGATCCAAGGATGTTCTTTGTAGGCGATCAAGTTTTCAGGGACTCCCATCTTTTTGAGCAGATCGTGACAATATTCAACGGTTTCCTCTTTCCAATACACTTGATTTTCAGGTGAGTTGAAGGAATGATGCCCCATCATCTCGAAAGCCGTCTGATGCTTACCCGTTCGCCCGACTTCGTCAACGTCGGGTAATCTTATACAGGGCTGAGACACCACCAAAGGATTAGCCGGAGGCTTTACTCGACCAGAAGTCACATGGGGTTGAAAATCATATATGCTTGCATGAACTAAGAAAACATCGTCTCTCCAACGGGCCACCACAGGATATCTTTCTAGAGGCGTATGGTCTCTCTGGGCAAAAAAATCGATGAAAAAACTTCTCATCTCTTCAACCGAAAAAGTTCGACTGGTAGGAGGGTCTCCTATGAAACCGAATTCGGTGCAGGGCGCGTCCTGACAAGTTTCCATATCCTCGTTCAAAGTCCAAAAATAAGAGCCGCAGCTGGTGCACTCCTTTCTGACGAAAGCGTTCTCTTCGAAATATTCAAGTCTGTACTCTTCTTCAAACATGATATCTAATCGATTCGGAACGGGATAAATAAAATGTTCGGCGGGTATGTGAGATGCGGTTACCATGGAAAAGTATAATAGCCCTATCTCAAATTTATAATATTGCGCATGGATTTAAAAAGTGAAAAGATATTGATATGGTCCGTCTTCGTGGTCCTTATATCTTCATGGTTCATCGGCAATCTGATGGATATGAGTGTCGATCAGGACTCCGAACCCGTTTTTCTTGGCGTACCTGAAGAGGTATTTATAGTCGGCATGATCTTGCTTTTAACCACGCCTATACTTTACTTATCCATCGTATATCTTCGTTCCGAAAGTAACGATAGGATGATGGTGAGTGAACTATTATTGTTAGGATTTTGGATCTTTGCATCCATAGGTGGTCTTTTGTTCGTTGTATTGGCAGTTTGGCCTTTAGCGATGCAGGTGAGATTGGAATATTTTTTAGGAGTCGAGGTACCCTCCCTGATCTTTCTTCTAGATATAGGCTTTGTTCTGCTGCTTTTACTCTTGGGAGCCCTGTTCACCTATTATATATATCTGAATATCCCCGGCGGTAAAGATGAGAGAGAAAAGACAGATATCAGCTTACCCAAGAAGGAGCTAAAAAAAAGGGAAGATATCGAAGACTCTTTCTATTCGACTTTAGACAAAGCTATCACGGATCTAGATAGAGGCGGCGAAATCCGCACTACCATAATAAATTGCTACAGAGAGATGAGCATGCTGTTGGAAGAAAAAGGCGCTAAAAACCATCATTCTATGACTCCTAGGGAATTCAAAAAATACACTATAGAGAAGATGCCGAAGGCCGAAAAGCTGGTCTCGGATATAACGTACCTGTTTGAAGAAGCTAGATACAGTCCTCATGATCTGGATGAATCACATAGAAGCAAAGTTCTACAGCAACTAAAGGAACTCAGGAGAGGATCCTTATGACGGATGCTGGAGGAGAAATCACAGTCGAAAGGCTGCATCTAAAACCGGAATGGGTGCAAAAAACAGGTCTGGAGAGAAGAGATATTATGGGGCCTCCTCTCTTATTTCTTTTCGTAGGTGTGGCTTTGATGATAATACTCCTGTTTTCAGGGGGATACTTACAACGGTTCGTCACGATGCTCCTGCTGAGTTGGATAGGATCACATATAATATTTACCGCCTCGAAAGACGTCAACATCATCTCAACATGGAGAAGACCCCAAGGTGAGGATAAAGTCCAAAATTTGCCGTTGGAGAGGATGTCTGGTAGGATGGATAGGGCACTGAAAGGGTTGGAACTGAGCCAAACCTTGATAGAGAAACGGTTGAAAAGGGATTTGGTGGAGAAGATCAAGGAAAAAAAAGACATGTCGGAGGGGGATATAAAAGAACTTTTGAAAAATGAGGATGATTTGAGAAAGATAGTCGAAGACGAAACTCTAGTAGACTTTTTGCTTAACAGTAAAAAAATCGAAGATATCGTTGGAAAAGAGGACGAAAGAGTAAACGGTTTCCATCTGTTATCTCGCTCTGAGGATGTGAATAAGAAGAAGGACAGCGCCTATGAAAAAAAGATGAAAGACGTGATGGAGAAGGTCTCGGGATGGAGGGGGGATGAAGTATGAGATCGATCACTAGTTTCAGCCTGATCGCCGTCACCATCCTATCGCTTATCATCGGTATGATCCTAGATAGTTGGGTTTTTCTCATCTTAGCCATCGCTAATTTTTCCATGCTGGCCGTTGGAAACAGAGGTGCTTTAAAAGGCGACGTCAAATTGAAAGCCGAAAGAAAATCTGAAAAGATGAGTTTGTACGAAGGAGACCATGTATGGGTCGAACTGTCAGTCAAGAATCATGGCTCTGCACTGAACTATATCGAGATATACGATTCACTTCCTTCTAACGTGAAGGTTATAAAAGGATCAAATCACCAGGTTTTGAGATTGGATGAAAAAGAAGAGAAAACCATCCGCTACAAGATAAAATGTCCTAAAAGAGGGGATATCAAAGTAGGTCCTATCGAGATCAGATACAGAGATCCTCTTAACTACTATGTTGAGGAATGGACCAGCAACAAATTGATGAAACTCTTCGTCCTGCCAAAAGTACAGGACATGGAGAGTGTAAATGTAAGACCCTTATACACGAAGAAGTGGATGGGAAATATAGGGTCACAGCATATGGGGATAGGTACGGAATTTTTTTCCCTTAGAGAGTACATGGTGGACGATGAAATAAGAAAGATAAATTGGAAAGCTAGTGCAAGATTTCTTGAACCCATGACCAACGAATTCGTCGGTGAAAAATCAGGAGATGTGATCATCGTAGTAGATGGACATAGGTTGGGAAACATAGGCAACTCGGATATCAATACTCTCGATGCGACCATTCAAGCCGCCGGCTCCCTTGCCTCGTCTATACTCGCGGACAGGAACAGAGTAGGTCTGATCATCTTAGGCGACTATCTGAATTGGCTCTATCCGGAGACGGGGAGAGATCAATTTTATAAGATAATGGAGCATCTGAGCGAGGTGGAAAAAGGAGGTCATTGGAAACTAAAAGATGCGAGGTGGCTTTTGAGGCGGTTTTTCCCTAACAGGAGTATGATCATATTCATATCCCCTCTGCTCTCCAAAAAGGTGAGCGAAACGATAATCGATATCTGCATGAGGGAATATAATATCATGGTGATATCGCCTAACCCGTTGGTGATCCAGAAAGAGATCATGAAAGAACATAACTTGTTAGCTGAAGAGCTCACACGGCTTGAAAGAGATATCATCCTAGAAAAGCTGTGGAAATACAGCGTGGTAGTGGACTGGGATCCCAACGAACCTTTAGAGGCGTCTTTAGAGGAGGTGATAAGATATTGGAAGATGAGTGGAGGCTGAAAATTGATAAGATCTTACTAGGCGTGTTCGTCTTCACCATCTGTCTATTAGCCTCCGCGGTATCTTACGATACTTCTGGATGGTGGTTTCCTCTGGTAAGTGGTTCTGTAGGTATCATCGGATTCTACCGGGAAATAAAAATTGCAGTGGATGTGAGTATCCTCGCTTCGGCTTCGTCCTTTTTCTACTTCGTCCGTTATATCTCACTAAACCCTGCTAATCTCATCTTTATTTTGACCATGTTCATCCTATATTTTGGTGCATGGTCATTCATGAGAAGAGCATCGTTGATCGGAGAGATAGAAAAAGATATGCAGGGAGACGGAGAGACGGATCTTCTTCAGGAATACAAAAGACATTCCGCACATTATCACCTGTGGTCTTTGTTTTGGGGATTCGTCGTAGCTTCGTTGGGAGGAGTCGTAGCCATCTATAGTTTCGTGGGACCTTTTTCCCCTGATCTTGCCACATTTATCATACTCCTGTTCGGTGCAGTAGTTTTCACAGCGGTATACGGAGTCGTAGTTTTCTTACCGAAGTACTTCGCACGTAAGAAGATCGGTTGAACATGGGTTTGAAATGATCAGTGGGGAAAGATTAAAGTTCAAGGGATCATCATATGATATCGGTCACGTCACATGGATAGAAAAACATTGACCGGATTGATCTTGATCCTCTTTCTTTTTGCTTCCTGGAGCATAGGTAATGTGATGTCTTTATCACCCACACTAGATGAGGACACACAGACCTTCGATTTCACCATATCCTGGTTGTGGATCTATTTACCGTTATTGATCGTGCCGCTCTTTATAGTTTTGAAGAGTAAGTCTCCCACTATTTTGATGGTCTCAGGTAGCCTTGTGGCCATGGGACTCGCACCTTATCTTTTTCTGAGATACGGGATACTTTGGCCTTCGGTGATAATCATCACCATATTCCTTTTGGCTCTGATGTATTGGAAGGGGCTGGGACAGAAAGGGATGTCGGCCTATTTTGTTGTGATAGCTTTGGGAGGCCTTTTACTTTTGATCGTCACCTATTTCGGAACAGGAGGAGATCTGATCCCGATCCAAACAGAGGGGAACGGAGAGGGACTTTCACTCCCCTGGGATAACTCTAGAGCCATGGTAGAACATGCATTCGGTAGTATGGGCACGTTCATACTCGTACTTTTGATCGCGGCGGTACTGCTCTTCTTATTGGTGCAGAGAGTGATACCTTTACTCCGTAAATCCGAGGAGGAGGGATCTGAAAAAGATATAGAATACGATATATCATCTACTGTAGATGAAGCCATCAAAGAGCTTCACAAAGGAAAAGATGTAAAATCCACCATATTGAGATGCTATCAAAGGATGTGTAATATACTTGAAAAGAAAGGTGTGAAAGATACTGAGTTCACCACACCTAGAGAGTTCGAAAAAAGAGCTATCAACAACATACACGTATCCGCCTCTAAAATAACAGAGATCAGGAAATTGTTCGAGATCGCAAAGTACAGCCAGCATGAACTCGGTGAAAAAGAAAGGGATCGAGCTGTAAGGACTCTGAAGGATATACAGGAGGAATTGGGATGAACGCCGTGAATAGTCTCGGCCATAAAAAGAACAGATCATACTATATCTTGAGCGGTTTTTTCATCCTAGTTTTAACCGTTTTTACCGTCGGTTCGGAAGGACTACTACGATATTTCTCAGCCATGTTCATATTGTTCCTCATGGGGATGAACCTGGTTCTCTGGGCGAGAGAAATTACGGAAGACGAGGATATCTGGAAACACGAAGAAGTTCTGAAAGAGGAGATAGATATTAGATTGGGGAACACTTCCAACCTGGTCAAAAGAGCGTCTAAAGGGATGCGGGTCAGCCGCGGTCTTTTAGAAAGAAAGATAAAAGATATTTTTTTAAGCAAACTGCAAGTTGAAAGAAATCTATCCAGAGACGAAGTGAATAAACTTATCCGGTACCCTGATAAATTTAGAGACGTGGTGAAGGACGACACCCTGGCTGATTTCGTACTAGCCGACGAGGACGATGCAGAAGAGGATGTTAGGGAAGACGAGGAATACGAAGAATGGTTATCAGAGATCATGGAGAGGATCGACAGATGGGGGTAGATGGAGAGACGAAAAAAGGGAGGCCGTTCCTTTACATAGTGCTCTTGGCGGTTGCGGGGATCATATTCGGCAATCTTTTAGGTAGTTGGATCTTTTTCATAGGCACCATCTGTTCAGTAGCAATTTTAGTCGTGGCCGTGGGGTCACTACCTCCTAAAAACCTTCATATCGAAGTGGAAAGGGGTTCCCGGCATGAAGCGAGGGAAGTTCACGTTGAAGGCGAACTCCGACTGAAGATAAAGATCAAAAACAAGGGAGACGAGATACGCTTTTTGGAGGTGCATGATGTTCTTCCACCGCGGATCGAAGTTTCGGAGGGAACCAACCACCACATCTGTACGATAAAAGCAAATGATGTCTTCGAGTTCGATTATAAGATAAAATGTCCAGTCACAGGAAATTTTGAAGTGGGGCCCATAAAGTTGAGATACAGAGACGGTCTTTGTCTTTTTTCCAGGGTATTGGAGCCAAGAAAAAAGATAGATCTTCAAGTATTACCTAAAACCGAAGATATGGAGAAAGTGAGCATTGCTCCAAGCTACACCAAGCACTGGTTAGGAGATACTAAGTCTAAAAACATAGGCTTCGGTAGTGAATTTTTTGCTCTCCGCGAATACCATCCGGGAGACGGCTTAAAAGACATCAATTGGAAGGCCACGGCTAGATACTTGGACCCCAAGACCAACGCATACGAAGGCGAAAAAAGCGGAGACGTGATATTGGTTGTAGATGGCTACCAAGAAGGTATGATAGGAACCATGGAACATAATACCATGAAGGCGTCCATAGATGCAACCGCAAGTCTAGCCTCAGTTCTTCTTTCATCTAGACACCGTGTGGGATTGATAGTTTCGGGCAGTTATCTTAATTGGCTGTACCCTAGTACCGGTAAAAATCACTATCATCGTATAATCGCGAACCTTACGAAATTCGAGGAGGGCGGCGGCTGGGGGATGGAGGGAGTAAAATGGATCCTAGAGGATCTTTTTCCGAGAAAGAGCATGATTATCTTTATCTCTCCGTTGACGGTTTCAAAATTCAGCGAGACCATGATCGATCTTTGTATGAGAGAATACGACGTGATGGTCATCTCTCCAGACCCCCTCAAGATCGAGATGGATCTCACGGATAATTATGAAGGTCTGGCCGAAAAGCTGCACCACGCGGAAAGGCAGCATCTGTTAGACAAGCTCTGGACCCACGGAGCCATCGTGGTGGACTGGGACCCTAGAGAGCCTCTAGAACCGACTTTGGAGGAGGTGTTAAGATACAAGCGAAGATAAGAGATATCTTTGTTTCGCTGCTGGTCTTGGCAGTGGCTATCCTAGCCAGTGTTTTTTCTTTACATTCCCATTACTGGTTCTTACCCATCTTATTCGGCTGCTTCGTTATACTAGCTTACAACCTGAAGAGCATCTTTCTTTTGGATATCGGGATCCTATCCTCCATACTCTCCTTATTTTTTGTCAACCACGGATTGTATCCAAACCTTCTCAACTTATCATCGGTCATAGGTTTTTTCTTCTTATTCGTTGGCATCTGGTTCTACGTTAGAAACTTGATATATATCAGTGGTATCGAGGACAACTTGGTCTCGGAGATAGGTGAGGTAGATAGTTTAGTCTCTTTCAAAAGAGCCGTTTCGATTGATATATCGGGCAGACTTTTTATTGCGGCTTTTCTTGCGATAGTTGCATCGCTGGTAGGTATGTACAGTCCTCTTGGGATAGATGTGAGCCCCATGGTCGAGATACTACTCATGGTGGCCTTTTCCTCAGGAATTTTCTTTATAGTCTACTTTATCATAAGAGCTCTTTCTATAGAGAGTTCTATCTAGAGAAGATCCGTCCTAGCAAGCCTTTTCCATACTGTGAAACCACGTCGGTGTTCGCCAAGATATCGCCTGTTCGTTTGAGGTAATAGAACATCAGAAACAACTCGAACAAGCCAAAAAAAACTCCCACTACCGGTATGCGGAGTACGTACTTGGGGATGTTCCGTAAAGATGATTCCTTCAAGGATATCTTTTTGCTGTGTCGGTCTAAAACTTCCATGCTCAAGATCTTCTTCCCGATTGTCTGACCCCAGCCGTACCTGGACTCCAGTAAAATAAAATACATCAAAAACAAAGCACTGTAGAGGATATGTACCGTTAGGTCCTCGGTGGATGTTATGATGAGTATCTCTTCCCTACTCATGGCACCCCCTCGTAATGGAGCTAGACCTTCTCTTAGGTATCCTCCGACTACGTCCATCCATCTTTCAGAGATCAATTCTGCCCGGGCCAGAGAAAACGCTACAAACTCCACAACGAGCCTGATCATCACCACGTCTATAAAAAAAGCGATCACTCTCAAGAAGGGATTGGCCTTTGTCCTCGAGTTGCTATCATCGAGATCTAGAGAACGGTACTTTCCTGTTTTACTCATGACTGTCTCCTATCATCTCAGAAAATAAATAATCGTTACTACTTTTAACTCTTCGGTCGGACTTGTATTCAATCATCATATCTAAGGTAGTCTTCTTCGGGTGAAGAGTCGTCCTCGACGGTATGGGTGGAAGAGCCTATATCCGGTCTTTTTTCCTCCGTTTTGTATCTCTCCTTGTCTTCCTCATCGATCTGCGATAAACTCATATCCAAGGAAATTCCGTTCTTCAGTGAGTCTTTCTTTTTTTCTTTCAACCTCATGTAAAGATAGATGCTAGCGGATACAGCACCGACACCCATAAAGAGGATACCGAAAAACTCCACAAATCCTCCTGATCGTACCACCATCGATGAAAAAAGACCTCTTCCGATCAAAACGTTGTAAACCGCACTCCTGGAGTCCAAGGAACGAACGACCAGAACGTATTCGCCCTCTTCAGGTACGGATAGATGTGCCCTGAACGATCTGGTTTGTTTGTTGGACGCCTCTTCGATCTTCTCTATATCTGTAAAGGATGGATCTTGTCTATATTCGTCCAGGTGTTCTACGGGTATGAGGACCACTTGGAAAGACGGCTGTCTGTCGGAGGATACTCTGATATGTATTTCGTCCTCGGCTTCGGCCCTAAAATGGTAAGTGAACATATCATCACCGGGGTTCAAGTTGACGCTTTCAGAGTCCGGGACCCTAGAAAGCTGCTCGCCATGTTGTTCTCCCCCATAATACCAGGGAAGTACCGGACTGAACAAGATAAGCCCCAAAACGATCAGGACTTTTGTCCTGGTGAAACTCCTCATATTCCATACCTCGATCATAACTGTTTTTGGTAGTACATTAATCTTTCACTAGCGAGGCTATAGTTTTTCTAATTTTTCCGGGATCTGCTTTTCGTTTTTGGATCGAAATGAGGTGTAGACGTTTTCATCTGAACGGATAGATCGTTGGAAAATCGGAACGTGCTCATCATCAAAGGGCACGAATTCGATACGAAGGAAAAACTGAGGTCGACTTTGTTGGTGAGGATCTGCAGTTAGTCTTCGTCCTCCTCGGGAGCATCAACTGTCTTCCCGTCACTCTCCATCCCCATCCAGACGAACACGAGTAGAGCGATGATCGAAAGGATCAAAGCGGCGATCAACCAACCGTCGGTGGTGACTTCTTCGACATCGATAATCCGAGTGAAACCTTCCGCTTCTATGTGATAATCCCCAGCCTCTTCGATCTCGTAGGTCGTTGAAACCGTTTTTGTTTCACCGGCCTCCAGCTCTACATCTACTTCGTCGATGAGAGCATGGTTCATGTAAAATTCTACGGTGTATTCTCCTTCTAGCCCACCCATGTTGGTCACTTCTATGTTTATCTTGATTTCTTCGCCCACCTCCGGTTCTCCCGGCTCTATTGTTAGGGCAGAGAATTCGAATTCCGCAGGAGCTAACTTCTCGAAATGTGCGGTGATGTTTTTGTCTTCGTCCATGGTGACGGTGATTTCCACTTCTGTACTTGTTTCGTCACCAGACCACTCTTTGAAGTACCAACCTTCGGCAGGTACCGCTGTTAAAGTGACTTCCGTGCCCGCTTCGTACTCGTCCTGCTCGGGCTCAACTTCTACGGTGCCTTCACCGTCTATGTTCACCTCTAGCTCGTGATACTTTACTTCCTCTTCGAACCATGCCGTGATTTCTTTGTTACTGTCCATGATTATGGTGAGTTCGTCTTCAGTACTTTCATAGTCTTCTGTCCACTCTTCGAAGTACCAACCTTCGTCAGGTACCGCTGTTAAAATGACTTCCGTGCCCTCTTCGTACTCTTCCCGCTCAGGCTCAACTTCTACGGTGCCTTCACCCTCTACATCTACCGTCAACTCGTATGTTTGGATCTCTTCGAAGACAGCCGTTATACTCTTGTTTTCGTACATATTTATCTCTATGGTCGTGTCCGTTCCTACCTCGTCTCCTATCCACTCTACAAAAATCCAGTCCTCTGCGGGCGTAGCTTCAACCGTCACGATATCTCCTTTTTCATAACTATGAATACCTTCTTCAGGATCGGTAGTTCCTTCTCCTTCGACGTTCACCGTCAAGGTGTATTCGTGTATGGCAAAATGAGCTGTTACTTCTTTATCCTCGTCCATAGTTATAGTGAGCTTGTCTTCTGTACCTTCGTGATCGCCGGTCCATTCGACAAAGTACCAGCCTTCTTCCGGAATCCCTTTAATCGTGACTTCTTCACCCTTGTCATAGATGTGATCTCCTGGCTTCGGCTCCGTCGTGCCTTCACCATCAACATTTATCGTTAAAACTTGTTCTCCTTCTCTTATCTCATCAAAATTAGCCGTCAGGATTTTATTGTCATCTATGATTATCGTTATCTCCCTGTTGGCATTTTCGTGATCGCCAGTCCAACCGTCAAAGTACCAGCCCTCATCAGGCGTTGCTGTAACAGTTACCTCAGTACCTTTTACATAGGTGTGAGTACCTTCCAAAGGTTCGGTATTACCTTTGCCTTCGATGTTTATCGCAAGTTCCCTTGCTGACCAAGTCAAGAATGGATATCCGTCGTTAGTACTATCGTCGATGTCCCATATATCCTCATCACCTTCGTCGTCGTTCGGATCGCCTACGAAATCCCACGGCTCGTTCAATCCTTCAGTACTTGTATCTGTGTAGGTCACAGCATCCTTCATCTCAACGGTGGTCTTCCCTGTACCGCCGTTGGAATCATCTTGTCCTGATGTTTCGATATCCCAGAACGAGTTCTCAACCGTGCTGCCTTCAAATTTCAATCCAACGAGCCCACCTATGTCCTCATCTCCGCTCACCCCTCCAGTTGCATACGAGTTTTCGATCGTGCCTTTATAGTTAAGTCCTGCGAGCCCGCCTACAAGCTCGTCTCCACTCACATCTCCTATAGCATACGAGTTTGACACCGTGCCTATGTTCATTCCAACGAGCCCGCCTATACCATCTCCCCCACTCACCACACCAGTAGCATACGAGTTCGACACCGTATCATGGTTCACACCAACGAGCCCGCCTACACTGTCTCCCCCGCTCACCACACCAGTAGCATACGAGTTCGCCACCAGGCCAGAGTTCGATCCAACGAGCCCGCCTATACCACCTCCCCCTCTCACGTCTCCAGTTGCATACGAGTTCGCCACCGTGCCTATGTTCGTTCCAACGAGCCCACCTATACCACCTTCTCCACTCACATCTCCCGTAGCATACGAGTTCGCCACCGTGCCTTCCCCCGCGTTCCATCCAACGAGCCCACCAACATGCGAGTCTCCACTCACATCACCCGTGACGTATGAGTTTTCGATCGTGCCTTCATAGATAAATCCTATGAGCCCGCCTACACCAATGAATCCCCTCACATCCGTATCGACAGCACCAACGTTGCGAACTTCTCCACCTTCATCGATATACCCAAACAGGCCAACGTTATCTGTGCCTAATCGGTCGGTGTAGAGGTCCCTTATTTCATAATCATCTCCGTCGAAAGTACCTGAAAATCCGTCATCATCATCACCTATCGGCTCCCAGCCCACAACAGCATCTTCGTAGTTTACATAAATATATCGTTCCCCCGTGTCTTCATCTATTGTGATCGTGGGATGGTCTACAGTATGATCTATAGAGTTTCCGTCTTCATCTTCAACTGATAAAACTGAATCATAATCATCTTCATCAAAGGGTATATCTATCGTATCGCCATCGTCCCAAGCTTCTTCATATCCAGCATCTTCTCTGATTTTATAATTCTCTTTCTGGTTGTTGTATTCGTCATGACCGTCGGTATTTTCATCCAAATCGTTCATCAGAATATAATCGCCGTCTAGATCGTCCCGCACATCATCGAGATCGTACCAGTCGTGGATCTCTTGAACAGCCTGCGGTTCATTTTCCCCTGTCACTCCACCAACACTTTCGTTCCCTTCTATCGCCTCGCCCCCGACAACAACTACCATCCCGCCGGTTATAAGTAGGCAACTTACGACGAAGACCAATCTCTTTTCCCTCATACAAATCCTTCTTTTATAGACTATATAGATATACATCTATATATCACTTAAGGAGATGAATACTCTACCGCACGATAACACCAGTTATATCACTCATTCTCTTTTTTCCTAAGGGTGGGCTTATCAACCGTCTTCTCGTCACTTTGCATCCCCATCCAGACGAACAAGAGCAGAGCTATGATCGAGAGGATCAACGCAACTACCAACCAGCTGTCGGTTGTGACTTCTTCGACTGTAAAAGTGAGGCTCACACCTTCCGCTTTCAACTCGTGCTCACCAGACTCTTTTATGTGTAGGGATACGACACTAGCGAGGCTATAGCAAAAGATTAAAATCCACGGAGTGTTGATTTTGTTTCGACTGAGAGGAATAAGTTTGGACAAAAAAACAACGGTAGTGACGACCTTCATCCTCTTCCTTCTAGGTGCATGGCTTATAGGGAATATGATGAATTTTCAGTACGACATAGGAGGGAGTCCTCTAAACCTTTCTTACCTTGCAGTCATAGGTATCATCGCGCCCTTCTTTATAGCGGCAGTCGTATTCTATAAAGGAAGATCACGTATGCTCTTATTGCTGTTGAGTTTTGCACTGTTTTGGGTCATAACTCCGATCTTCTTTGAGGCTTTGGGTGCTTTATATTTCGGGCTTATCATACTGGGTAGTGGTCTTCTACTCTTTGCGGTTTTGCAAGGGCATATAAGTTCAAAAAAGGTGGCGATCCTAGTATCCCTTTTCATTGGGATCGGCGGATTGATAGTCTATGCTTTCAGTGATGTATTGGCGGATGCACTTTACGGCTACTTTCCCCTTGACCGTCTACCTTCTTTGAACGGGGAGTCCGTCTCATATCTCTGGGATGAAGCTGGAGTGGCTACTGAAAGTATAGGGGGACCCGGGGTGGCCGTATTCATCCTTATCTTCGTGTTAGCCATCGTTTTTTTCATGTATCAAAGATTCCAGCCGCTGAAACCCTCTAAACAGGTAGAAGACGAAGACAAGTTGGAGGACGACATAACTTCTGCCGTTGACCGTGCCATAACGGAGCTGCACCAAGGCAGAGACGTGAAATCCACCATAATAAGATGCTACCAGCAGATGTGCTTGATACTGGAAGAGAAGGGCGTGGAGAACGAAGATTCCATGACACCTAGGGAATTTGAAGAGTTAGCGACTGAAAAATTAGATGTGCCCTCCTTAAAGATCGTAAACATAAGAGAAGTGTTCGAGCTGGCCAAGTACAGTTCTCATCCGCTGGGTGAGAAGGAAAAGAACCGGACCTTAAAAAATCTTAAGGAATTAAAAAAAGATTTGGAGTGAAACATGTCTGAAACCTCGTTTAACATGTCGATGATCAAAAAAGACCTGATCCTACGGAAAAAAAGTTCGAATGTCTATTACATCCTACTACTGCTGTTGATCGTCTCTTTTTTCGTATTGACATTAGAGGGAGGGAGCGGCATACAGAAGAGCATAGGAAGGGCGTTGGGATTCCTTTTACTGATCGTCATCGGATTTGACTTGATCCAGTTGACCATGAGCTCCACTGAAAAGCCCGATTTCTGGAAAGAAAAAAAGGAACTCGACGAGACCATAAACCTAAGGATGCAGGATACGTCGGTCCTCCTTCAAAGAGCTTCTGAGGGAAAGAAGATAAGTCAAAAAATGTTCTTGGAAAAGGTTAGAAAAATATTCATCATGAAATTGAAAGAAAAAAAAGATCTATCTGAAAAAGACGTACGATATCTTTTGAGAAACCCAGACGAGTTCCGCAGCATGGTTCAAGACGATATGATCTCGGATTTCATGCTCTCTAACGATCATGGGAGAGAGCAAAAAAAGGGACTTGAAAGATTTCTACGACCTGGGTCCAAGGATGAAGAGTCAAAAAAAGATTACGAAAAAAAAGTAAAGGAGATCATACGGAGGATCGAAGAATGGAACTAGTGCAAAATACGAAGTCTACGTTCTCGGCTGCTGAGGGGTGTAATACATGAAGATGGATAAACTCCTGGTCTATCTGACGGCACTCACCATTTTAACGGTGCTCCTGGGAAATCTATTCAGAAGTTGGGTTTTCTTTATGGGGGCCATATCGTCCCTAGCACTCTTCGTCATCGTGGGTAGATCGCTACCGCCTGACGATATTCGCGTAGATGTTCGTAGAGAGACCAGTAGAGGGATAAGAGACGTTTACTTGGGCGACGAGATCGAACTGAATATCCATCTAGAAAATAAAGGAGATGAACTACGTTTTTTGGAGGTACACGACATACTCCCCTCCCTTGTTGAAGTGGTAGATGGATCTAACCATCAAATCGTGAGGCTTGAAAAGGGAGAAAAAAAAGATCTATACTACAAGATCTCATGCCCTGTCAGTGGAAAGATAGAAGTGGGCCCCACCAAGATAAGATACAGGGACACCTTTAATTTTTTTAGTGAAGAATTAGATGAAGAAGAAAATATATCGATACGGATACTTCCACGGGTTCAAGAGATGAAAAAAATAGATATAAATCCCAGTTATACCAAGCACTGGCTTGGAGATATAAAATCAAAAAGCATAGGTGTAGGTAACGAATTCTTTTCTCTGCGGGAATACCATATAGGCGACGAGATCAGAGATATAAACTGGAAGGCTACCGCACGATATCAAAAGCCCTTCACCAACGAATACGAAGCTGAAAAATCAGGGGACGTGATCTTGGTGGTGGACGGATATAAAAAAGGTATAGTAGGGACCATGAGAAATAACACACTGGAATCCTCCGTAGACGCGGCAGCGAGTTTGTCCTCGGCCATACTTTCCGCCCGGAATCAGGTAGGGGTCATAGTGGCGGGCGAGTACCTTAACTGGGTCTACCCGGGTACGGGCAAAAATCAATACCAAAGCATCTTATCCAACTTGGCCAAATTTGAAAAAGGGGGTACTTGGGGCCTTGAAGGTGTTAAGTGGCTATTAGAGGATTTTTTTCCAAGAAGGAGCATGATCATCTTTATTTCCCCCTTAACGGTACCCGAGTTCAGCGACACCATCGTAGACTTTTGCAGAAGAGAATACGACGTTATGGTGATCTCTCCAGACCCTGTAAAGATAGAAAAAAATATCGTGGGTGACCTTGGATCTACGGCGGAAAAATTACACCGTGCGGAAAGGAAGAATATAATAGAAAAACTTTGGACCTACGGAACGGTGGTAGTGGATTGGGATCCTAACCAACCTTTAGAACCGGCTTTAGAGGAGGTGTTAAGATACAGACAGAGAAAAAGACGAGCTTGACTAGAGTTTTTGTTTCCGCCTTGATGATCTTGTCGGCGGCACTGGCGAGTCTGACATCCCTTCATTCGGTATACTGGTTTTTTCCCTTGATCTTCTGTATAGTCCCCTTGATAGGTTACAATGTGCGTAGGCTATTAGTCCTGGATTCCGGTATACTTCTACTGATAATATCTTACCTTTTCGTCAACAGGGTGATCTCTTTCACAACCGCCAACCTGTTATCGATAATAGGTTTCTTTTTCCTCTTCGTAGGTGTTTGGTTCTACGCTAGGAACACACTGCTGGTCAGCGGTATAGATGAAGTTTTTGAAAGTAGTTCGGACAAGAACGTGCAGGACTTTAAAAGATCCGCCTTGAATGACTTGTTTGGTAACGTCGTGATGGGATTTTTTTTGGCCGTTTTCGCCGGATTGATAGGCGCATACAGTTCTTTAGAGATGGGCATAGGAGCCAATATAGAGATAATACTCATGGTTATCTTCTCTTCGGCGGTATTTTTCATACTGTATCTCTTGATCAATATATTCTCCTGGAAAAAGACGGCATGAACTGAAAAAGTTGAATGATCGTTTTTACCGGGCTTAGGGGCAAAACATTTTATATAAGGGATTAATGATTGGGATACTATACAGTATGATTTAACTCCAAATGGAGTGTGTATTGATGGAATCGATTGTTGAAGAGGCTCTGTCTAAAACTGAACGAAGCAAATCAGGAAGGACGGGGTCCAAAGATCAGAGAGGCGAGAACCTAACCGCCGCCGACGAAGAGCTGAGAGAGGTACTTCAAGGTCTGAAGACGAACATAAAGATCGTCGGGGTTGGTGGAGCAGGATGCAACACTGTAGAACGGATCTCAGAAGAGGGATTACAAGGTGCGGAACTTATAGCATCTAATACCGATGCTCAGCATCTTTTGACCGTTCTTGCGCAAAGAAAGGTGCTATTGGGACGACGTAAAACCGGAGGACTAGGTGCAGGGGCTCGACCCGAGATAGGTATGGAAGCGACCGAAGAAGCGAGAGACAAATTGAAGGATATCTTAGAAGGAAGCGACCTGGTATTCGTTACGTGTGGACTGGGAGGAGGTACCGGTACTGGGGGAGCACCCGTTGTGGCCGAGATGGCAAAAAAAGAAGGTGCTTTGACCGTTGCAGTTTGTACCACTCCTTTCGAAGCCGAAGGAAAGTCCAGGATGGAAAACGCAGAATGGGGTCTCTCCCGACTTAAAAACGTGGCAGACACCGTTATCACCATCCCGAACGATAAACTGCTGGAACTGTGTCCGCGTTTGTCTTTAAACAAAGCATTCAAAGTAGCCGATGAAGTTCTCACCCGCTCTATCAAAGGTTTGACGGAACTAGTAACTAAACCAGGCCTGGTCAATCTTGATTTTAACGATCTGAAGACGGTCATGGAAGGAGCGGGAGTGGCCATGATAGGCATGGGAGAAGACGACTCGGAAAATAGAGCGGAAAAGGCCATAGAAGACGCCATCAATTCGCCGTTGCTCGAAGTGGATATACGTGGTGCTAACGCTGCGTTGATCAACGTCGTAGGCGGTAGCGATATGACGGTATCAGAGGCCGAAGAAGTCGCTAAGATCGTAGAGAATAAGATAGGAAAGGATGCTAAGATCATCTGGGGTGCCGCGGTTGAGCCCACCCAAGAAAAATCTCTGAAAGTTATGGTGGTCATCACAGGAGTGAAGTCTAAACAGATCTTTGGAAAAGAGATAGCGATGAATAAAGATGAGATCAAAACAATTGCATGAGGGGAAAACAGATGGACATTATTGAAGGGTCCTGGAATATACAAGATAAAATCGAAGAAAAAGCAGGAAAGATAGGAAAAGGCAAATACGGTAGGATTCTCAAGATGGCTAGAAAGCCAGATCGAGAAGAGTTCAAAAAAACCCTGCTCATAGTCGTAGGAGGACTGCTGCTCATAGGCTCAGTCGGTTTTCTGCTTACTTGGCTGTGGAATAATTTACCAGATTATTTCATGATGGGATGATTATGAGATCAGGGATTCTATTCGAGGTGAAAACATGGGACTGTTAGACGACTTTACCGAGGACGAAATCACAGAGGAAGAAGAAAAATTTCCCGAGGAAGAGGAGGAAAAGGAAGAGAAAGAAATCATTTTAAAGTGTGAACCTTACAAAAAATCCATCCCTACTAGAGAAAAAACCACTTATAATGTCAAATTGGTCAACACCTCGTCTTCGGAGATCAGCATCGATTTGAGGATACATCTACTGTACAGTTCGGACGAGGAAAACCCGATACCGTGGCAGATCACCTTATGGGACGGAGATAAATTGTCAGAACCTTCGGATTCATTCAACAAGACCATCAAAGTTGACGGAAATGACGAATTTATGTTGCCCATCGGTGTCCGTGCTCCAGAGGGAGCTAGTTATGGAGACAAAGCAGAGATCATAATCGATGCGACTTCATCTAAAGATAAGATGTTATCCGATTCTTTGACTTTAGTAACTACTGCGAGACCGGCCGTTATAGCCATGAAAACTCAGATCAACCAGGAGAAGAACGTCGCGGATTACATAGCATCCTGGGCGAAAGATAAAGATATGGGCGTTTTTTCCATCCTAGCTCCAAAACCAGTCAGAGGATACGTATTTATAGAAGCAATGAACCCAACCCTGGTCGACGAGATCACCGACGGTACAAGGAAAGCCAAAGGGGTCATAGGAGGCGAAACGAGTATCGAAGAGATAGAACATTTTCTAGCTCCAAAACTTGCAGTGGAAGGTATAGCGGAAGGGGACATAGTAGAGTTATCCGCAGGACCTTTCAAGGGGGAGAAGGCAAGGGTCGCCCAGATAGATAAAGATAACGACGAGATCACCGTGGAACTGTTCGAAGCCACCGTGCCCATCCCCGTTACCGTTAGAGGCGATCATGTCAGAGTCCTGGAAAAAGATAGATGATATTAGTCACATAAAGAGATGATAATATGGCAACTGAAACGATAGAAGCATTGATTGATGGCGGCGAAGCCAGCGCGGGACCTCCGCTGGGTCCTGAATTGGGACCTCTCGGAGTCGACATAATGAAAATCGTCAACGCGATAAACGAGAAGACCGGCAAGTTTGAAGGGATGAAAGTCCCCATAAAACTCACGGTCGATACAGAATCTGGTGACTTCGAGATCGAAGTAGGTACCCCTCCCACATCCGCCCTAGTTTTAGAAAAGGCGGGTATCGAAAAGGGGAGCGGTAATCCTAAGACCAGTAAAGCGGGAAACATAACAATAAAACAAGCTAAAGAGGTCGCGGAGATGAAAGAAGATGATCTCCTCGGAAAAAACTTGAAACAGAAGACCAAAGAGGTCATAGGCACCTGCGTATCCATGGGTATCACCGTGGATGAAAAAGAGCCTAGGGAAGTCCAAAAACTCATAGACGAAGGAGATTACGACTCGGCTTTCTGATCTTCACAGATACTTTTCACAGCTTTACCTTCCTAGCTTTACCCCTCTCTATCAGAACGTTAGCTATTTCTTCATGAAGCGTCACTACATCTTCTTTCTTTAGATCGTAAGAGGTGTTTACGTCCACGAAGGGAGGCACGTCATCGATTATGTGTACAAGCAGTTCTTCATGGGGTTCTACTTTTTTTTCTAAAGAGGGTTTTTCCGACGGTTCTTCTTCCACATCTTTTTCCTCCCTGACCTCTTCGACCTTTTTCTTTTCTTCATCTTTAGTTTTGCGTTTGTACTCTCCTAAGAAGACGAGGTTCTTCAAGTCTTTCAAAAGACTAGAAACTTCGTTCAAAAGCTGTTGTTCACGATCTATCAGATTATCAGTATTTACTCTCTGGCCTAATGATCTGTGATAAGCGGCTAAAATTATCTTCTTCTGACGCTCTTTAAAAAAATGATTAGCGATCTGTTTCACCTTTTCATGCTGTCTTTGCATCCTCCTTTCCCTTTTATCGCTGGGAGCTACACCGATCTCTTCGCTCCTCTCTTCCAACCTTTGTATGTATTCCCTTAGGCGGCGGTAAAAATCATCCGGTAAAGCGCACGGCTGTTCGGATCCTTTCTCTCTCTCCAAAACGTCTAAGACATCTTCATAGGTGAGCTCTTTATCATCCATGTTTCTTCGCGACCTTGTATGTATTTTAAGAAATTTGTTGTTTCCGGATAGATCTTAGGTGAAGGCGGTACCACAGTTTAAGCATTCCTCCGCATCTTCGTTCACATCGGTACGACAGTTAGAACAAACCGTTTTCGTTCGGGTGGTCATCTCCGTATCCAAAAGATCCTCCCCGCACAAGATACATTTGAACTCGTCGGGGATGAATCCTGCACAGAAATGACATTCGACCAATTCTTCGATAAATCCTTCCTTTCTATCTTGTTCTGCCATCGAAGGGGGATAGAGATAAAGATATTAATCCTTTTTCCTATCTATCACTTTGACTTCGCCCCATTTTCCCGCAGATATCTGCTTTCCGTACCCTCTATCCTGTACGTAGCCGTTGGCCACTCTTATGACAGTTCCGGTCTTGAACTCTTTTTCTATCCTCTCTGTCTCTTCGTTCCAGAAAACCACTTTTATGGAACCGGTACCGTCGTCGATACGTACGTTCCTGACTCTACCTTGTCCGTTTTTGTTCTCAAAAGTCCGCAGAACCCCTAGATCAACTACCTCACCTTCTACTGTACATTCGTCTCCAGGTCCAACGCTCTCTATATCGTCCAAAGCCTCTTCGTTCCTATCCTCTTCGGCTACGATAAGGTACGCTAAAGCCTCTTCGTCCAAGAGATCGTTGAACTCTTCCTTCCTTTTTTCGATCTCCTGATAGAACTCTTCTTTGGAGTACAGATCAGAAAGCTTTCCGTACAGGTCCTCTAGATGATCCATGAGCATTACTTTAACGACTTCTAGGATTAAAAACTATCGAAATGATCTTTGCTCAAGCACTTTGTCACGCCAGATATTCCATTATGTTCAAAGCCGCTTTTCTACCGTCTCCCATGGCTAGGATCACGGTGGCGGCACCTGAAACCGCGTCTCCTCCAGCGAAAACGCCTTCCCGGGTGCTCATCCTAGTTTCCTCATCTATTATTATGCCGCCCCAATGTTTTACATCAACACCTTCTGCATTTTCATAGAAAACCTTGTTCGGTGTCTGTCCAACGGCTATAACCACCGTATCGAATTCTTTTTTGTGCTCAGTATCTTCTAATACCTTCGGGCTGGGTCTACCGTCTTCTTCGGGCTCTTCGAGTTCGCACTCGTAGATTTCCATCTCTTTTACCCAGCCTTCCTCGTCTCCTATGAATCTTTTTGGATTGCATAAGGTGTCGAAAGTGACTCCTTCTTCCTTGGCATGTTCTATCTCTTCGTTTCTAGCTGGAGACCATTCCGTCGTCCTTCGATACACGATATGACTTTCCGCGCCCATCCTCAAGGCGGATCTAGCGGCATCCATGGCGACGTTTCCAGCGCCTATGACACCCACTTTTTTCATATGGGTTATGGGTGTGTCGTACTCTGGAAATTTGTAGGCTTTCATCAGGTTGATCCTGGTTAGAAATTCGTTGGCCGAGTAAACACCTTTGAGGTCTTCGCCTTCCAATCCCAAGAACCTAGGCGCTCCGGCTCCCGTTGCCACATATATGGCGTCGAACTTTTCTTCAAGCTCGTCCAGATCTACGTTCTGTCCTACGATCCTGTTCATCTTCATGTCTACTCCGAGCTGTTCAAGGTATTCCAGCTCATGGTCTATGATCTCGTTGGGAAGTCTGAATTCAGGTATGCCGTACTTTAAAACACCGCCCGGTTCATGAAGCGCTTCGAACATGGTGACTTGGTAACCGTCCTGGGCTAGCATGGCTGCACAGGTGACTCCACTGGGACCGGAACCTATTATGGCGACTTTTTCTTCTTTTACTTCTTCCACTTCCGGTGGTTCTTCCAGATCATTCTCCCGTGCGTAGTCTGCAACGAATCTCTCCAATTTTCCTATGTTTATTGGATCCCCCGCTTTATCCATCACACACACGGCTTCACACTGCTCTTCCTGAGGACAGACCCTTCCTGTTATCGCGGGGATGCAGTTGACCTCTTTCAGGGTCTCCAAAGCATCCTTAAAATCCCTTTCTGCGATCTCGTTCACGAATTTGGGTATGTCGATATCCACGGGGCAGCCGCTTATGCATGGGCTTTTTTTGCATTGAAGACATCTTTTTGCTTCTTCCACGGCTTGATCCGGTGAATAACCCAAAGGTACCTCCCCGAAGTCATCTATCCTTTCTTCAGGAGATCTTTCGGGAACTTTTACTCTTTTTGGATTCATTCACAGCACCCCTCATGCTCTTCTTTCCATCGTTTCATGGCCTTTTCCTCCTGTTTTTCGAACATGGTGATACGCTGCATGAACTCTTCGAAATTTACCTCGTGGGCGTCGAATTCGGGACCGTCCACACAGGCGAGTTTCATCTCTCCACCTACCTCCACTCTACACGAGCCGCACATCCCGGTGGCGTCCAACATTATAGAATTCAGGCTCACCTTGGTCGGTATATCATGCCTTTCCGTTATGTCCGCTATCACTTTCATCATGATGGGAGGTCCCACGGCATGAACAAGGTCTATGTTTTTACCTTCCTCTATCAACTCTTCGAGGAGATCACTGGTAAATCCTTCTCTCCCGCAGGAGCCGTCATCAGTACATAGATAGAAACTATCCGCACATGTACTTTCCTCTATCTCAGAATCACAGATCACTAGGTCTTTGTTCCTGAAACCCGATATTATGATGACTTCGTTTCCCGCCTCCTCGAGTGCCTTAGCTACAGGAAATACTTCCGGCGTCCCCACACCGCCGCCTATACAGACGACGGTTCCGTATTTTTTAATCTCGGCGGGTTTTCCCATGGGCCCTACAACGTCCTGTAATTGGTCACCCTCTTCATAGGTATCCAATTGACATGTACTTTTACCTATCTTTTGATAGATCATAGTAACAGTACCTTTCTTCATGTCCTTTTTGTAAAAAGTGAGGGGTATCCTTTCGCCCTTCTCGTGCATCCGTATAACGATGAACTGGCCCGGCTTTATTTTTTCAGCAACGAGAGGTGCTTCCACCTCTAGACTAGTCATCTCTTCATTCAGCTTTTCTTTTTCGACTATCTCGTGCATAGATTACACTCCATCTGATTTGTATTATTTTATTACTCTCGGCCAATTTTGGAATGGATGATGGGGGTTTTTAAGTTCGTACTGATCCTAACTCCGTCAGATCCAGCCTCTCGCTTTACAGGCCTCGGCAACCTTGTTTATAGAAATCATATAGGCCGCGTCTCTCATCCTGACGTCTTTTTCCTGTGCCATGTCCCAAACTTCGTGGAAAGCCTTGGTCATACTGTTATCTAGTTTTTCTAGAACTTCGTCTTTCGGCCAATAATAATTTTGGTTGTTCTGTACCTGTTCAAAGTAACTACAGGTTACTCCACCCGAATTCGCCAAAAAGTCCGGTACAACTATCATATCTCTATCTTCGAGGATTTCGTCGGCCTCGGGAGTTATCGGGCCGTTGGCGCCTGATACTATCAGTTCCACGCAGGAAGGTATATCGTCCACGTTGTCTTCATTTATCGCGTTCTCAAGTGCGGCGGGTATCAATAAGTCAACTTCGTGTTTTAACCAATCATCTCCAGGGAATTGTTCGTAACCTCTCTCTTTAGCCTTTTTCTTATCTATACTTCCATAGCGATCAGTTATGCTTCTGAGTTCATCGATACATACTCCGTCTTCTCTATAATAACAGTAAGCTTTCTTGTCTTCTTGGTCCCAGCAGGATACTGATACCAAAGTTCCTCCGTACTCGATGAAGAGTTCGGCAGCGTGTTGAGCAACATTTCCGAAGCCCTGTATCGATGCAGTGATCTCTTCAAAATCTCGATCGATTTCGTCAAGAAGTTCTCTCAAAACGTAGATCACTCCGTAACCTGTAGCTTCAGTCCTACCCTTCGAGCCACCCTTACCTTCGGGTTTACCGGTTATGACGCCTGGATATTGTCCTCCTTTGATACATTCGTATTCATCCATCATCCAAAGCATGTGTTGTGCCGTAGTCATCACATCCGGGGCAGGAACGTCTTGTAGAGGCCCTATATTCTTATTTATCGCCTTGATATATTCTCGACATATCCTTTCTTGCTCTCTATCTGAGAGTTCTCTCGGGTCACAGATAACGCCTCCTTTCCCGCCTCCGAGAGGAAGGTCTGCAACAGCCGTTTTCCATGTCATCCACATGGCCAAGGCTCTTACCGTATCGATAGTTTCTTCGGGATGGAACCTGATGCCGCCTTTACACGGTCCTAAAGCATCGTTATGCTGAACCCTGAAGGCTTTGAAAACTTTAGTCCCGCCTTCGTCCATCTTCACGGGCAGGTTGAAGTGATATTCCCTTATCGGTTCTCTAAGCAGTTCCCTCAGTGATTCTTCAAGATCTAACTTTTCAGCTATCCTGTCGAACTGTTCCTGGGCCATCTTATATGGGTTATAACCATCTTCCGTCATATTTCCACCTATAGGTGATTTGGGGAGAAAATGGGTAGTATAAAAAACCTTTTTACAAAATCATGTGAGAAAAGTAGATAAGATGGTGTATTTTTTTAAAAAATAACATCCACCTTTCTATGATATTAAAGGCTATATGTTAGATTTTTAAAGAAGGTGAGTAAAATATATGGTGATCTATCTCAACTTTTCAACTCTTGATATTCCATAACCTCCTTTCGATGAACCCCAAGGAGACCTTCTGCGGCTCGATGAGGTGCACCATCCTGGAAGATAATATGGTCTTAGAGATGGCTCCTATAGCTTCAGGAAACTTGGAATTTAGTTTCTCGCCCCATTCGAAAAACTCCTCCATACTTTCGAAGGCAGAGAATACAAGAAAATTGTATCTCTCTGTACTGGTCTCTACTGCCCTGGGAACGTTATCATCCCTTTCTAAAAAGGCCTTCACTTCGTCTATATCCGATCGCGCCTCTATCATGGTCACGATCAGATTGTAGCCCGGCGGGATCAACAGGTTCGGAAAATAACACGCCGGCCTATCTATGATTTTTTTGTCCAAAAGAGAATCTATCCTTCTCTTCACCGTTTTTCTGTTAGCACCTATCTCTCTACCTATGTAGGAGTAATTGGTCCGGATGCCTTCCCCTTTCATCACCTTCTCCAGTATGTGGAATGTATTATCTTCTATTTTTATCCCGTTCAACTCCACAAAACCCTGATCTTCGAATTCCCTCACGATCTTGTGGATGAAGCAGTTAGGTTCATATTTGAAGGTCAGCCTGTTGCTGAAGAATTCTGATTGTGCGGGTGTCCTTTCTCCTCTTGCCGGGATCTTGTTCTCTTTGACTATCTCACTCCGCCACGAGTGATAGTCCTCCAAACTTTCGAAGAATTCTAGAAGAAAGGTGTTGTAAAAGCCCTCCATGCAGGAGAATGCCGCGAATATATGCGAATCGTCCCGGTAAAAGTTTTTAACACCCTGGGTTCTCGGCATGTCGGCCTTGACCAGTACCAGCAAAGGATACTCGTCGAATAGCTGAAGGAAGGGGTAGAACGGCGGCGCCAATATACCGCGGTCGTACAAAAACTGAAGTTTTTTCTTTGCCGTGGCCCAATGTATATCTAGATCTCTGGATAGCTCGCTTACATTGACGTGGACCCCTTCGCCCGAAAGAAGGAAACGTAGCAGCCGCAGGTCTAGTTCGTCTTCACTGTATATCATATATCCATTAAAAGAAGGATATACATTTAGATTTTATCCTTACGGTAAGTTCTCTCCTTTGACCACCTGAGTGTCAATCGATCAAAGCGTTCCATGATAGGTTCAAAGAAAGGATCTATCTTCCCGGTTGAAGTTATCCAATAAGCGAAACTTCCCACCGTCATCCCGCCGAGCACGTCCACGTACCAGTGCGATCCCAGAAAGGTGATGGCGAAGACGGTTAAAACCGTAAATGCCACTCCGAACCAGGCCAGCCTCTTCAGCTCGGTCTTGTATAGAGCTATCAGCATGAGAGTAAAAGTTAAGCTGGTATGTCCGCTAGGGAAACTGTTCACCTGTCTGTTCACGAGTTTGATGATCCCTTCGTATTGTGGGATCTCGTGCATCAAAGGTAAAACGGATTCGCTTTGAAAAGCCGGGATCCAAACGTGGAAAGATAGATAAGCCACGATCAAACAGACCATGTTGACTGCCACCGCTTTCGCGTACAGCTCAAAAAGATCGTTCTCGCCTCTCAACAAGAAAAAAGTGGGTATGAAAGCCAACAAAAAGGGAAGTCCTACCAAGTAAAAAAGAGAAAAAAAATGGATCACCACACCATTGGCAAGGTTCTCCTGAAGCCATACAACGTGAGATACTCCTGAAAAACTGTAGAATTGCTGAGACATCCTCAGACCGGGCTCGTAGGAATCTTGTATCAAATTTTCTATCTGCAGTGCCAAGAAAACTAGGGATAGGATCAAGATACCTCCCCTTGCCTTCCAAAGAGAACTATCGAAGTCATCATAGTTCCTCCTCAGCTTACCATCCTCGTCGAAAAGAGGTAAAGCGATAATAACGAGTAAAACCAAGGCGGGTAAGAACCATATCAGAGCTCTGAGGACCGGACCCATGTTAGCTATTGTGCATACTCATTTTTAAATTTGGCGGTAGGGGGACCGTCGCTATTTCTACAGAAAGGATGGCTATCAGGATTTTTTACTGAGTAGAGGGGAATTTTTGTTTGTATGGTAATGCAAACGTTTAATAATGCCGTGTACGTAATGAAAAATCAGATGAGTGCCTCTGAAGAACTAGAACCATTCGGCATAAAGAGTATCCTATCCGATCTCAAGATCGTGCTGAAGTACAAAGAGCTGTCCGTGCTGACTTTCGCCGTTTTTGTAAGTATGTTGGGATTCGGGCTTATAATGCCCTTTCTACCCATATATGCAAGAGACTTTGGAGCTACCAAGACACATATAGGGCTGATGCTGGGCATCTTTTCTTTGGTAAAGATTTTCATCGCACCCATAGGTGGAAAACTTGCGGACATGTACGGAAGGAAACCCATCATGGTCGGAGGCATGTTCATGTACATGATAGTGATGTTCCTCTTCGGTTCCGCCAGAACACTGCCTGAATTATTCATATATAGAGGAGGTCAAGGTGCGGCGTCGGGCCTGGTTTGGCCCGTGGCCATGACTTATATCGGTGACGTTGTAAAAGAGGAAGATAGAGGAAAGGCCATGGGTCTGTATTCCGTGGCCTTCGCCAGCGGTAACGCTACCGGCCCTATCTTAGGAGGGCTCATCGCTAGTTACTACACGCTCGCTGTTCCTTTTTTCTTCACTTCGGGACTGGCCGCACTGAGCGGCGTACTTTTACTGGTAGGTGTCAAGGAATCCTATGAAGGTTCTAAGAAAATTTCACCGGTTTCTCGTGAGAAAAGACATCCGTTCTCCTTTTTGAAGTTCAAGCTCACCGATATTACCCCATATCCAAAAACATTCTTGGGTCTCACGGTGGGCTCCTTCACCGTCTTCTTTGGCCTGGCCATGGTATGGTCCATGTTGTCTTTGTTCGGAGACGAGATACTGTACTTATCGGCGTTCCAGATCTCTCTTATCTTCACGCTGATAGGAGTAGTTCAGGTGATAGTGATGTTCCCCGCCGGCAGTCTGTCCGATAGGATAGGTAGAAAAAAATTGATCGTGTCGGGCATATTGATATCTGCAATCTTCTCGGGTGTCATAGGACTTTCGACCGGTTTCTTTTTCATAATGTTCGCAGTAGGATTTTACACAGTAGGAAGAGCATTGGCAAGACCTTCTTTTCCCGCTTTCGTTTCCTCTTTGAGCCCCATACAGCACAGGGGTAAGATGATGGGGGTTTACAATTTTGCCCAGAACTTGGCCTTCGCATCTGGATCCTTTTTGGGCGGTATCGTGGCTGACTTTATGGGACTTCGGGTGCCGTTCTTCTTGGCCCTGTTCGTCGGCCTGATCGGTGTTATCTTCATCAACTTTACCGTCAAAGAACCGGACAAGAGTTCATTGAAGAGTATCGATGAGAACAATGAGTGATCATCAATCAAAGTCCTCTCTCGAACTTTACTTTCTATTTTTTCTTTTTTTGGCGGGATGTACGAAAGTTTTCTTCTCGGTAGAGCTCATAGGGATATCTGCAGGCTCATCATCCTCATCTACTTTTTCGTTTGCTTCTTCATCTTCCTCTGATTTAGTCGTAGTCACAAAGAAGATCACAGCGACTAAGGCTACCACTATGAGAACGACCAAGATCAGCCACCAGGGGAAGTCGTCATCCTCCGGATCATCCATGGAAGAGATCGTCAACGAGATCGAATCTACTTCACCTTCATCCGAACTGTGAACCTCTAGTTCGACGGCACCGTCTTCTTCGACCTCCCAAGTAAATTGACCTTCGTAAGTTCCGTCGGGTTCGATCTCGACTCCTTCTTCTGTGTCTACTAACTCACCGCCGACGTAAAATTCGATGTCCTGTTCGCCTGTAACCGCACCGGTATTCATTACTTCGTAGTCCACGACTATCTCTTCACCTTTTTCAAATTCCTCACCGTCTTCAGGAGATACTATACTCACTTCAAAATATGCTTCTCCTAACTCCTCGAAGTGTGCCGTTATGGACTTGTCAGAGTCCATTGTGACCTGTATAGTCGTGTCTGTACTGGTTTTATCTCCGATCCATTCTAGAAATACCCAGTCCTCTTCCGGTGAGGCTGTCAATTCGACTTCAGTTCCCTCTTCGTATTCATCTTGATCCGGCTCAATTTCTACTTCGCCTTCACCTTCTACGTTTACTGTGAGCTCATGATACTCTTCCTCTTCGAACACCGCTGTTATCTCCTTGTTGCCGTCCATGGTGATGGTGATCTCTTCCTCCGTTCCTTCCGCATCACCGGTCCATTCCACGAACACGTGACCTTTTTCTGGTACAGCAGTCAATTCAACTTCGGTACCCTCTTCGTACTCCTCTTGATAAGGATCGATGTTTACTTCACCTTCGCCTTCTACGTCTAACGTAAGTTCGTAATACTCTACATCTTCTTCAAACACTGCTGTAACTTCTTTGTCATCGACCATGGTAATGGTGATCTCTTCTTCCGTCCCTTCATGATCTCCTGTCCATCCGTCGAAGTACCAGCCTGCGTCAGATGTTGCTGTAACAGTCACCTCAGCACCTTCTTCGTAGGTATGAGTACCTTCTTCAGGATTTGTACTCCCCTCACCTTCCACATCTATCGTTAGGTCGTATGTATCCAAGTCTGTATCGAAGTGAGCGGTGATTTCCTTGTTGCCGTCCATGGTGATGGTGATCTCTTCCTCCGTTCTTTCCGCATCACCGGTCCATTCCACGAACACGTGACCTTCTTCTGGTACAGCAGTCAATTCAACTTCTGTTCCCTCTTCGTACTCATCTTGATCGGGTTCGATCTCGACGGTCCCTTCTCCCTCTATATTTACAGTTAGTTCGTAATACTCTACATCTTCTTCAAACACTGCTGTCACTTCTTTATCCTCGTCCATCTCTATGGTTATCTCGTATTCCGTTCCCTCGTAATATCCTGTCCACTCTACGAACTCGTGACCTTCGTAAGGGATTGCTGTTAAAGTCACTTCCGTTCCCTCCTCGTATCCATCTTGGTCTGGATCCACTTCTACCGTGCCTTCACCAATTATATCGATCGTCAGGTCATAAGTGAGAGGCACAACAGAAGTAATTACTGAATCCGAATCGTCGTCACTAGCCACATCTATATTATATTCTCCTTCAGTCTCCAGATCTATAGTGACTTCATCATCATACTCTTCGCCCGGTCCTAGATCTATATCTTCCCGTCTCTCGACCTCTTGATCATCCACACTTATCACTATGTCCTGAGTGCCCTCTTGTTTACCCACATTTGTTACTCTGTAGTCAACCGTTACTTCTTCTCCTACCGTTACTTCTTCATCATGATCAAATATGTTCACACTGAAGTAGGGATCATCCGGCTGTTCCTCTACAGAGATCGTAACAGAATCATCCGTATCTTCACTTGTCACTTCCAATCCATGATCACCAAGATCATCGGCTTTCCAGGTGAAATCATCAGTATGAACCTGACCTCCATCTAAAATCAGATCGGATAAGACATCTTCTTCGACCCCTTCGACTAAGAAAGTTATGTCCTGTGTCCCTTGAAGATCACCGGTGTTCTCAACACGATAATCGACTCTGATGGTCTCTCCTTCATAGAAGTCTTCACCCTCATCTGGAGAATTTATCTCTACCTCGAAGTGCGCCGGATCGGCCTCGTCAAAATGTGCTGTGATCTCTTTATCATCGTCCATGGTTATAGTGACCTCTTCTTGAGTTCCGATATGATCGCCGGTCCACTCTTCGAAATACCAACCCTCTTTAGGCTCAGCGGTCAAAGTCACTTCTGTCCCGTGATGATAACTATCTTGCTCAGGATCGATCTCGACATCTCCTTCTCCTACTGTGGTCACATCCAGCTCATATTCATGGGCTTCAAACCAAGCCGTGATTTCCTTGTCTTCATCCATGATTAAGGTCATCTCATCTTCTGTGCCGGTATAGTCGCCTGTCCACTCTTCAAAATAGTGACCTACGTCAGGTATGGCTTTTACGACCACCTCCTCGCCCAGTTCGTAATGGTGAATCCCCTCGGGAGGAACTGTACTGCCTTCACCTTTTACATCTATCTCGAGAACTCTGCTCTCGGTGATGGTAAATACTCCACTAGTATCACTATCAGAGTCCCCATCTTCATCATGAACTGTGATCCTGATCTGCGCCTCTTCGGTTATCTCATCGACCACATCCCAATCGAAGGAACCTGTATCGTCTAATCCTTCTTCGATAGTTTGCCAACTTCCACCATCTATATTGTATTCTAAATCAACACTTTCGATATCATGATCTCCTGGAGCACTCGACCACCTTATCTCTTCCTCTTCACCGATGAACCAAGTCTCTCCGCCTTCCGGCCTCGTCAGAACCACTTCAAGTTCATCCCCTGGCTCTCTAACGGGTTCAGTACCTATCTCTCTACCGAAAGCGTCTTCGGAGTAAACTTTGTACCACCAAAGGATTTCATCACCTGTACCTTTACCTTCATCCACGTAGTCATACTCCTCAAAGCCCTCTGCGTTTAAGGCAGCGACCTTTTCATAGGGACCTCCGGCATCCTCCGATCTGTATATGTTATATTCCTCAACAGTATCTGGATCATCCAAGCTGGCTTCCCAAGTCAATAGGTTGTCTTCGTCGCCCTCATCTCCCTCGTCTATTATCGATATATCGTCTATGCGCCAACCTTCTTTTCCTTCTACCTCCTCTTCATCTATCCCTGCGTTCCACCTAAGATGTATCGATTCACCGGCATAGTCAGTCAGATCAAAAGTTACTCCTCTCCAATCAGTTTGGCCGTACCAGCCCTGTTCGCCCTCTAAAGGATTGTTAGTTCCGCTTATAGTTCCATCATAACCTTCTTCTGGCTCGATAAGGGTAAAATCACCCTCTATACCGTCCGTAGACACTTTCAGATTACCGCCGTCATGATCTTCATAAAGGTCACACCAGTGATCGAAATAGAGCTTAACATCCTGACCATCCTCTGGAATATCTATCTCTGGAGAGATCAAACGGCTTTCATACGCTTGTCCAGCTTTTATATATTCCGTATCGCCAAAATCCCAAGAACTCTCACCTATGGTGGAATCGTGTTCCCTGATATCCCATTCACTTTCAGTCTCACCCATCTCCACTACGAATTCTACGGAATTCATCAATAGTCTATCTGCTTCTTCGGTCCAGCCCTCGTTCTCGGCATCAGCCTGATATCCTATATTTAAAGCCGGAAGCAAAACCTCAGTGCCGTCATCACTCACGCCAACGCCGTCACCACCTGTGTTTGAATCTATATAGTTAACTTGCCCTAAGGTCGAACCGCTGTAATCCTCATACCAAGATCCCCTTATCCAATCGCCTGTGTATATATCGACTATATCGCCGGAACCGCCTACTCCATCAAATATCGGATGGTCTCCTGAATCTTCTTCGATATGAAGTTCTAAACCTTCACCTTCAAGACCCACTTCACTCCTTTCCTCAGGATCGTTACGGATATTGTGTAATCTGAATATCCCGTCGGCGTAGGATTCATCACCATCATCAGCCCATCCAGAATCTAAGTAGACAACACCCTGATCATCTTCAAGCTCGTTCAAAAAGTCCTCGGACAGATCATCACTTCCAAACCTCTGAACTAAAAAGTGATCATGATTGGACATCTCATCTATGAGTTCGTCGCTCTCCAAAACGGTGAAGGTGTATGGAAGCTCTGAAAGTCGGTCCACGATAGCGTCTCCTTGAGCGTTATCTTCATCGACTACAGCTATACTAGTCGTTTCGAACAGATCGTTTTCTCCTTGACTCCATATCTCAGTAGTATAACCTTTGTCTTCTGAAACGTCGTCTTCATATATCAATCCACTCTCTAGACTGTAATGTTCAACCTGAAGATCGGCCGGAGGCTCGGGAGGCTCTCCCATGATGGTGAAAGGATCGCTGACATCGGTATGACTCAGTTCATTATCGTCGTGAACCGTAACTTGAACCAAGGCCTCTTCCGTAGATTCGTGAGGAATCGTCCATTCGTACATCCCCGTATCCGCTGTACCGGTTTCTATATCTATCCAAGAGGAACCATCATCGGTACTGTATTCAATATCTATACCACTTATCGGTGCATCTCCTTCTTCAGTAGACCACCGGATTTCTTCTTCATCTCCTGCAGTCCACATCTCTCCGCCTTGGGGTCTTTCTAGCTCTATCGAAGGTATTTCATCATCTAAGACGTTGTTCATGACCAAAGCATAATCCTGACTGGCTTCATCATCGTTGTTCCCATCTTCAGGTACATTTTCTCCGATCACATTCACAGTGTATGTGCCATCTTCCAAGTCATCAGGATGGATGTAAACGTTCTGAACGTTGTTCCTATCGTCCCATCCATCTCCGCTTCCGTCAAAGAATTCCATGGCAGGTGCCCCTACCTCAACATAATTAGAGGTGCTGAACCCATCTTGGTCCGTAGGAAACGCGTTACCCCTATACTTTTCTCCACTAGGTGAAATCAGTTCCAAGTTAAGATCGTTTTTTAAAGTTATCGAATCTCCAGGTTCCGCTTCTTTATCAGTCCAAGTCAAACTGACTTTCAAAGGCTCGGAAATATCGCCCACTTCTATCTCATACTCACTTGTCTCTCCCGTGGTTAAAGTGCGTTCCTGGTCCCTAAATTCGAAACCGAGCTCTGTATCGATGAGGTCAGGTATATGAACCATACCCCAGCCCTCCATCCGATTAGGTATAGGTCCCGTATTGCCTTCATCTTCGTTCAGATGATGCGCTGTATTGATCAACATACCTTTTACCATGGCAGGGCTCGGTCTATAACCATGTTCTTCTTCGAACCATTCGATCACCACCGCGGCGGCTCCCGCTAAAGCAGGATTAGCAAAAGACGTCCCTTGCTGGACATAATACGTGTGATCATCTGCAGGAGACGCACGCAAGAAGACGTTTTCACCCGGCGCCACTAAATCCGGCTTCACTCGATTGTCGTCGGTCCAACCCCTTGAACTGAATTCTGAAACACTTTCGGGATTATCACTGGGTGTAACACCTAGATCATCCAAAGGCATAAAGTTTTCATTCGATCCTACACCGATAACATTTTTACCTGTTGAAGGAGGTTCAACATTGTTGAAACTTGGTCCATCATTACCTACTGCTACCGTTATGACCATCTCTTCGTTATGGTCTGTGTCTCTATTCGAATCCCTTACGGCCTCATCAAAACTAGAGGATTCTTCAGGATAACCCCCATATGTGTGTCGTGCACCCCATGAATTAGTGTGGATGTAAGAATCAGACCCTTGACTTGCCACCTCCACAAGTTCAAAAGTATCTGAAGGGCCCATCCAACTTCCTCGACTGTCCAATGTTTTTACTGAAAAAAGCTCTGACCCCGGAGCGGAACCCTGTCCTAGATAGTAGTCTCCCATCTCCTCTTCGTCTAGCGTCGTACCCGTACCGTGATAACCGTCACCGGCGGCCTGGCTAGCACAATGAGTACCGTGTCCCGGGGTATTGTCATCGCCCCAGCCACCACCGCCAAAACTGTAACCCCCAACGACTCTACCTGTGAAATCCTCTACACCCGAATCACCTGTAGTTCCATCGCCTATGCCACTGTCAGCTACAGCTATCGTTACACCTTCACCAGTATAACCTATCTGATTCATGAGAGAGCCCGCGTTTCCACCGTAGGGCGGTTCCCCGTTATCTAACCTAAAGGGATTATCAGGATCATCATCCGGATCCAAAATCCAACAACCTCCACCGATTATCTGGGTTGCGATCTCTCCCTGTAGACCGGGCTCTTCGTAGTTGGCGATGTAATACACTTCCGGATCACGTGCCATATCCACGAATATCGATTCATCTCTTACATCTATTATCTCTCTACCCCCGTCAACCGTACTTACTGATACCAAA
>Ga0207421_10000351_pt1 | contig 58688 bp, 61 predicted proteins | sample SodLakKL_010_SED_4_FD_187542 | JGI IMG/M metagenome (GOLD analysis project Ga0207421, IMG submission 187542) | Alkaline sediment microbial communities from Lake Tanatar, Kulunda Steppe, Russia - 8KL_010_SED (SPAdes) (version 2) | ecosystem: Environmental > Aquatic > Non-marine Saline and...
AGTAATAATGGTATCAACTATTTTAATAGACTTAGATCATCTTTTAGCTAATCCAATTTTTGATCCAAATCGTTGTAGTATTGGATTTCATCCTCTCCATACTTTATGGGCACTACTTATTTATTTTTTAATGCTTCTTATTCCTTCTTGGAAATGGCGTGCAATTTCCATTGGATTAATTCTACATCTAGGAACTGATGCTCTTGATTGTGTCTTAGGAGGAACATGGTAATAGATAAGATTATAAAAAACAACTCCAAGAGAGTTGCTTTTATATTGATGAGCGGATAACGGGAGTCGAACCCGTATCTCGTGCTTGGCAAGCACGTATAATAACCATTATATTATATCCGCTTATTGCAAGTGCCGCGGGGGAGAATCGAACTCCCACGATAAAAAATATCATTGGATTTTAAGTCCAACGCGTCTACCAATTCCGCCACCGCGGCCTTTTACAATTGTGGAGATGATGGGAGTTGAACCCATGTCTAATAAGTTCCTCTAAGCACATTTACAAAAATAGTTTAGTTTAAAATATTTCGTCTTAATCATATTAAACTAAACAAAATTGATTAAGACTAGCTTCTTATTTTTCGAAATTAGCAAAGAAGCCTTGCTAATTTCTAAGTCTCAAATATGACACCGCGATCTAGCTCAGAGACAAAGCTAGGACGATGGTTGTAGCTATTAATTAAGCTGCAACAGGAGCGTAACTTGGAAGTTTCCAAGTAAACGCTTTGCCAGTTTTGGCAGTTATATTTTTAGGTTATTTTTACGTTTTAACCAAAACACGTTTTGAATGCTCAAATTCAATCTTATTATCGAATCCTGCCATCCCCTATCTATATATTCTTTTTGTCAAAGTCCTGGTTTGTCTTTCTATTTCCTTTCTCTTTAGGTCTTCTCGTTTGTCGTATTTTTTCTTTCCTTTAGCTAAAGCAAATTCAAGCTTTATCAAACCTCGTTTAGTATATATTTTTACTGGTATTAATGTCAAGCCGGTTTGTTGGGTTTTGCCAATTAAATGACTGATTTCATTTTTATTTAGAAGTAGTTTTCTATCTCTTTTGGGATTATAATCATCAAGTTTTCCAGCAAGACGATATGGTGATATCTGAGCTTTAACTAAATATAGTTCTGATTTGTTGTTATTAGTTTTCCAGGCAATGTAGGCACCACTTAGGTTAACTTGGCCATCTTTGACTGCTTTTACTTCATGACCCAGTAACATTAAACCAGCCTCATATTTTTCAAGTAGATGATAATCAAAACTAGCTCGTTTATTTTTGGCTAGAATCGGCATAATTCCATTCTTTGAGTTTTTTAACAATCTTATCGCTAAGTAGGGCGTGATTTAGGTGTCTTTTATATTCTAAACTATTGATTTGTTTTTGAGCTTCTTCTTGGCCGGCATAGGTTTTTTTGAGTTCTTCAATTTTATTATCAATTTCCTCGGAACTAACACTAATTTTTTCTTCTTTGCCGACTTCTTTTAGAATTAATGCGATTTTAATTCTTTTTACCGCATCAGGCATAAAATCTGTAAGCAACTGATCTTCAGTCTTTTTAAGGTGACTTAGATAATCTTCAAATTTACCACCTTGAGCTTCTACGTTTTTCTTCATTTCTTCAAGCATTCCCTTGGCTTCATCTTTTACTACTTCTTCCGGAATTTCGCCAATATCACTTTTTTCAATTAAAGTTTCCATTAACTCTCTTTCTTTTCTCATTGATTCTTTTTTTTCTTTTTCCGCTAATACATTTTTCTTTATAGCTTCTTTTAACTCAGACATGCTGTTAAATTGTAGAGTTTTAGCAAAATCATCATTAAACTCTGGAACTTCTCTTTGTGTTACTTCTTTTACTTTAACGCTAAAGTCAACATTTTTTCCTGCTAAGTGTTTTTGGTGGTGGTCTTTTGGATATGTAAGGCTAAATTCTTTTGTTTCATCTTTTTTGGCACCAAGTAGTTTTTCATCAAAGCCGGGTAGAAAATAGTCTTTGCCTAAAACTACAGTTGTGTCTTTGCTTTCACCACCTTCAACTGGAGCACCGTCAATTGACATAGAGATATCAAGAGTTAATTTATCTCCAGTTTCAGCTTGCCCATCTTTGGCTGACTCTTTGGCTTTCATTTCTTTTAATTGCTCTAGAGTTTTTTCAATTTCTTTATCATCTACCTCATTTTGCTCATCTTTAATACTTAAGTCTTTATATTGACCTAATTTTACTTTTGGTAGCACGGGCATGGTTACCTTATAGGTAAAATCATTATTGGGAGCAAGTTTAACTATTTCTACTTGAGGCTTTCCGGCTAATTGTTCACCTTCTAAATTTTTATCTAAAACTTCATCAATGGTAGCTCTAATTGCAATGTTGGCGGATTCTTCTAAAATCGCCATTTCTCCAACTTTTTGTTTTAAGACATCGTAGGGAACCTTTCCTGGTCTAAAGCCCTCTACTTTTACATCTTTAGCAAGTTTTTGTGCTCCTTTTTCTAAATAAGGGTTAAACTCATCAAGACTGAGCGTAACTTCAAATTCAATTTGTGATTTTTCTAATTCTTTTTTGTTTGTTTGCATAATATATTTTATTTATTAATAATTTTGTTATTTCATTCTAACAGATAGATTTTAAATATCAAATTAATTAAAAACATCTTTTATTTTTGGTGCCACTTGTTTTTTTCTGGAGATAACTCCTTTTATATAACAGGACTTATCTACAAAATTTACACCAAAAGCTTGATCTATTTTATTTTTATCATCACTAGCAATTAAAAACCAAGAGCCCTCATTAAGTATGTCGGTGATAAATAAAATAACACTGTGATAATTTTCTTTTTCTTTGATGTTCTCTAAAGCATCAAGAAGTTCACTTTTTCTCTTTTTAAAACTAGATAAATCTACAGTTTCTACTTGACCAATACCCACATTTTCCTGTTTAAAATTAAAATCCTTAAAGTCACTTTTAATAATTTCTTTAGCTTTTAATTTTTCTACTGAAGAACGTATTTTAAATAATTGAGTTCCATAATTTTGCCAATCATCAACTCCTGCTAAATTAGCTAAATCTTTTATAATTTCTACATCTAGTTTTGTACAAGTAGGAGATTTAGTAATCACCGTGTCAACTAAAACTGCTGATAACATAGCAAGAGCTATTTTTTCTTCAATTACTATTGAATGTTTTTTAAACTCTTGATAAATCAAAGAACATGATGCTCCCAGTGGTGCAGTTTTGAAATTTATTGGATAACTATACTGAAAATCTATTTTATGATGATCTATTACTTCAACAATCTCAGCTTGTTCAATTCCAGCAACTGCTTGGGAGAACTCATTATGATCAACCATAATTACTTTTTTATCACTTAAATCTTGTAATAATACGGGAATAGAAAAATTAACTTGTTTTAAAACATGCTTAGTTTCTTCATTTAGATTTCCCGCTATAGCTGGTTGATAAATATCAGTATTTTCTAACTTATTTTTAAAATAAGAATAAGAGATGGCTCCAATAACACTATCTAAGTCCGGTGATTTATGACCAACTATATAAATTTTATTAGACATATTTTATTTCTCATTATCTTTTTTTTCTTCATTGTCTTCTTCTGTTTCTTTAGTTTCTTCAATTTTTTTAGCATCTATATTTCCTTCACTGTCGGCCACCTTTTTTTCTCCTTCAGTTCCAGCTTCAATAATATCTATTTTCCAGCCAGTTAATCTAGCCGCTAATCTCACATTTTGACCATTTTTACCAATCGCTAAAGACAACTTATCTGAACTAACTTTCACTTTAGCTTTTTCCTCTTTTTCATTTATTTCCAGATCAATTATATTAGCCGGAGCTAAAGAGTTGGAAATATAGACAGCTGAATCATCACTGTATTCTATAATATCAATTTTTTCTCCCCCTAATTCGTTGATGATAGTTTGGATTCTAGCACCTTTTTGACCCACACAAGAACCAACTGGATCAACGTTTTCATCTTCAGTGTAAATAGCTACCTTTGAGCGAGACCCAGCCTCACGTGCTACTCCTTTTATTTCTATTAAACCATTGGAAATTTCTGGTATTTCTAAATAAAAAACTTTTTTAAGTATTTCCTCTGAGCGACGTGAAAGAATTACTTCTGGCCCTTTACCGCCCTCACGAACTTCTTTAATAAACACCTTAATCCTTTCGCCAACACGATAATTTTCATTATAAACTTGTTCTTCAATCGGTAAAATACCAATGGCTTTTCCTAAATCAATAAACACTAAACGACCTTCACGACGTTGGACTACACCACTAACAACTTCACTTTCTTTTTCTTTAAATTCACTTAATATTAAGTCTCTTTCCATTTCTCGAAGCTTTTGAATTATTACTTGTTTAGCAGTTTGAGCTGCCATTCGTCCATAGCCTTCTGGAATTGGAAGTTCAGTGTATATTTCATCTCCAATTTTGGCATCATGTTTTAAGATCTGAGCCTCTTTTAATTGTATATCAATTTTAGGATTAAATTTTTTCTCTTTTTCCTCTTCAACTTCTTCTACTTCTTTTTTTTCTTCTAAATCTTTTTCTGGTTTTTCTTTTTCTTGCTTTTCTTCTTTTTCTTTTTGATTACTTTTAGTGTCATATAATTGACGCCTCATTTCTTCTTCCTCTTCAATTGGCAAATCATCAACAACGGTTTTAACGTCATAAATTTCTGTTTTACTGGTTTTAGGATCAAATTTTACTTTTATATTTTGATTTTTTTCACCATAATCTTTGCGATAGGCAGCTGCTAAAGCTAACTCAATAGTAATAATTACTGAATCATAATCTAAGCTTTTTTCTTCGCAAACTTGTTTTATGGCACTACTTAAATCTGTCATAATTTTATATCTTTATTATTAATTAGAGAAAAAGCTAATTGTAATTACAACTAGCTTTCTAAGCAAATAATATCAAAATAATAATTAATTGTCAAAAAAATAATCTTAAACATGTTAAATAAATAAAAAACTAATTATTTAATTAAAAGAAGAAATAAATTTTTTAATATTGTCGTTTGATGAATTAATTATTTTTTCTGGATCAATATTAAGTGATTTTAATAATTTGATTAATTCTAAGATTCTTTGAACTCCTTTAGCTCTACTAGGGTTTTTAATTTCCTCTGGTGTCGTACTGAAAAAATCCTTGTTTTTATAATTTTCTAATTGACCAAGATGGTGAAAATCAAAAGTAATAGAATATTTTAAGTCTTTATATTTTGAAGCTTTTTTAAGAAGACTAATATAATATTCCTTCACGGGATTAAAAGAAGAGAGGTTAATTTCAAAGCATTTTCCTTTTTCTTCCATTTTTTTTAACACCTCTTCCCAACTATCCCAATATCTCTTTTTTAATTCATTAAATAAAAGGTTATACTCTTTCATTTTTGGATCTTTAGCTTCAATTTTGCCAATTATTTGTTTAATTTTATCCCAATCTTGATTTTCTTCTAATTTTTTTAAAACTGAACCAATTACTTCATCATTTTGATAATATTTTTTAAAATAATTCCAATCATTTTGATAAAATTCTATATGCCTATATGGATGCCCGATTACATGAATATTTGGATTATTTATAGCTGAAAATAATGAATCTTTAATTTTCTCTGGCTCAAGCTTATCATCAATTTTATGACGTGAAGCAATCACTAAATCTATTTGAGATAATATTGAATCAGGAACATCTACAACAGCTTCGCCATTTTCATCAAACATAATGTTAACTTCTACTGCTTGAAAAGCTTGAGTCTTATATTTTTCAGATTCATTTATTTCATCGACTTCTTGTTTTTGTTTTAATAATGACTGACAAATTGGATGGTTTTCACTTAGCTTTTTGGGAGAATCAGGATCAGATGAATGTTCAGAAAAAAAGACAAACTCTAAACCAAGTTTCTCTGCATAAGAAAGAAGACGTCTAGAACTATGAACCATTTTCTCTTTACTTCCATCCTCCTCTAAACGATTACTGTGTAAACTATGAGAATGTGTCTCTCCTTTATAATAAAGCCAAATATCTTCTAACCATTCTTTTTTTTCTTTTTCTAAATTATTAAAGCTATTTTTTTCAAATTTCATATGAATTTTATTTATTTTGTACCTAATTTAATATTACTATAAATATAGTATTTTTACCAAGTATTTGTAACTATTTAAATAAAAAAGCTAATTGTAATAACAACTAGCTTTCTTAATTAATAAAAAATAATAATTAATTGTCAAAATTTTAGAGTGGAAGTTGTGGGTCAGCATAATGTTGATACCCTTCTACGATTGCTTCTAATCTTCTGAGGATAAAGTAACTAACTCCCCACGAAGTGGCCACTATAACTAAACCAATAATTGCGTTTTTAATTCTATCTTTGGCTTTTTTAGTATTTTCCTGATTTCCACCTGAGGTCATCCACTGAAAACCAGATATAATTACTAAAACTAAGAAAATAATCGATAGAAACATTAAAACTACATTGATTATTCTAACAACAATTATTCTTGGATCTTGTGGTTCACTGTCTCCATAACCTACATCGGTAGCCTGTTCAAAAACATCCTGCTCTAAGTGGCTCGTTTGAGCATAAACTACAGAAAAACTAGAAAAGACTAAAAATTTAAAAGATAAAATCATTAACAATAACAAGAAAGCAAAAAAATGCTTTTTAAAATTTTTCATAAGCTTGAATTTATATTAACCTATTGCTATTATATAAAAACTTTTATAAAAAAACAAGTCAATGTCTTTAAATAAAAACAATAAAAATATAAATTATAATATCATAGAAGAAACTGATGACTTTTTGGTGGTATATAAATCTCCCGGATTAATTGTTCACGGTGGTCAAGGAGTAAAAGAGCCTGCTTTATCTGATCTTTTAGTTTCAAGGTATCCAGAAATAAAAAATGTTGGTGAAGACCCAGATAGACCCGGTATTGTACACCGACTTGATAAAGAAGTTGGTGGCTTGTTAATTGTGGCTAAAAACAATGAAAGTTTTTTCTTTTTTAAAGATCAATTTAAAAAACGAAAAATTAATAAAGAATATAGAGCTTTAGTTTTTGGACAAATTATCAATGATTTTGACACTATTAATTTTCCAATTGCTCGATCAAAGAAAACTGGTAAAATGGCCGCCCTTCCTTTATCTTCTAAAAATAAAGAAAAATTAAGCAATCGTGACAAAGGCAATATCAAATCACTTATGGCTTCAAAAGAAGCTCAAACCACCTTTACAGTCCTTAAAAGATTTGTTAACTATAGTTTACTAAAAATACAAATTAGCACTGGCAGAACTCATCAAATAAGGGTGCATATGGGCGCCTATGGTCATCCAATTGTTGGTGATGATGTTTATGGAAACAAAAAATGCCGGGAAAAAAATAAAAAAATAAATCTTGAAAGAGTATTTCTGGAAGCCAACAAGTTATTATTTACTTATCTAGACAAAAAAACTTATAGTTACGAATCAGATTTACCAGAAGATTTAGAAAATTTTTTAAATAATTTAAATTAAATTATTTTGACTTATTAATTTAGCTCTATTATAATAAAATTAGTTTAAAAATTTATAAATTAAAAAAAAATATGATGAAAAAATATTTTTCTTTTCTTCTAGTTGCTCTTATGTTAGCAGCTACCCTAGCACTTAGTGCCTGTAGCACTAATGATGAAGAAAAAACTTTTACTGAAGGGGAAAAAATAACACCAGAGGAGGCAACAGAAATTGCCGAAAACTTTATAAACGAACATTTAATGATGGACGAAACTCAAGTTTCAGCTTCATATGAAGGTGTTGCCTATGACATGTATCATTTAAAAATTAATATGGACCAACAAATGCCAGTTGATTCATTTATAACCAAAGATGGAAAACTATTTTTTCCTCAACATCTAGATATTGATGAAATCAGTGGCAATGAACCAGTAGCTACTGATAATGAAGAACAAATGGCTGACGTTGAAGTTCCAAAATCAAGCGAACCAACAGTGGAAATGTTTGTTATGACATACTGTCCATATGGTACCCAAATTCAAAAAGGCATTTTACCAGTCTTAGAGGTAATTGGTGATGATATTGAATTTAAGCAAATGTATGTTGACTACGCCATGCAAGATAAAAAGGAATTAGATGAAAATCTACTTCAATATTGTATTCAAGAACAAAGCACAGATGAGCTAGTTGCCTACCTTGAATGCTTTTTAGCTGAGGAAGATCAATCAGATAATTGCTTTAATCAAGTAGTCAGTAACCCAGAAACTGTTAGAACTTGTGTAGAAGAAACTGATGAAGAATTTGATGTTACTAAAAACTTTGAAGAAGAAATTGATTGGCGAGGTAACTTTCCAGGATTTAATGTTCACCAAGAAGAAGTTTCTATGTATGGAGTCGGAGGTTCACCAACTTTGATTATCAATGGTGTTGAAGTACCAGCTGATCGTGATGCAGCTTCTTTACTATATTCAATTTGTAATGCCTTTGAAGAAAAACCAGAAGGTTGTGATGCTGAGTTACCAGATACTCCTCCATCTCCTGGCTTTGGTTTTGAAACTAGTGGTGCAAACACAGTGGCTGCTTGCGGATAATAATTAGACAAAAAGTTAATTTAACAAAAAACCCTGAGAGTTCTCAGGGTTTTTTTAATTTAATCTAATATTTTTCAATAAATTAAATTCTACCTCTCCATTTTTCTGCCTTTAAAATTCTTTTAATAGCTATCATATAAGCGGCTTGCCTAAGAGATATTTTGCTGTTGAATGAATTGTAATAATTAAAAACCTCCTCCCAACTATTGTTCATTTTCTTTTCAAGCAAGTTTTCTAAATAATTGTTATCTAAAATTTGACCAACTTTATTTTGTCCCCATTCAAAATAACTAGCGACTACTCCACCGGCATTGGTTAAAACATCTGGTATTACTAAAATATTATTTTCTTCCAATATTTTATCAGCCAAATAATTAACCGGTCCATTGGCTAGCTCTAAGATATAATTAGCTTTAACGTCTTTGGCATTTTCTTCAGTGATTTGATCCTCTAGGGCAGCTAAAGCTAGAATGTCAGTTTCTAAAGTTAAAAGATGATCGTTTTCTATATTCTCTGCTTTTGTATAATCTTTTAAACTATTACCATTTTGTTTAAATTCTATTAACTCTTCAACATCTAAACCTTCTTCATTGTAAACTCCTCCTTGGCTATCACTAATTGCTATAACTAAACAATTGTTATGATTTAGTTTTTTAGCTAAATAAGCTCCAGCATTACCAAAACCTTGAATTACTACTTTTACCTTATTTTTCTTAGATAGAAAATTATTAATTACTTGATTGGCAACATAATAAGCGCCTTGTGCGGTGGCATCTTTTCTGATTTCCAGTCCTCCTAGTTCTATAGGTTTACCGGTTATCATACCGGGTTGATGAAAATTATTTATTTTTTCAAATTCATCAAGCATCCAGGCCATAACTTGAGAGTTAGTGTAAACATCAGGAGCTGGTATATCTTTATTGTCACCTAAAAACTCGTGAAAGGCTTGAATATAGCCACGACTAAGAGCTTCTAATTCTTTTTCATCTAAACCTTTAGGATTAATTTTTATACCTCCTTTAGCTCCACCATAAGGTAAATTAAGAAGTGAAGTTTTAAGAGTCATCCAAAAGGCTAAAGACTGAACTTCACTCTCAGATACATCTTCATGAAAGCGGATTCCTCCTTTTCCTGGACCCAATGTGTTGTTGTAAATTACCCGCCAAGCTGGATATTTTTTGCCATTAAGGCTAATATCTGCTTTTTTAGTTTGAATCGGTTTTGATAATAATTCTACCTCTCTTTCATTTAAATTAAGTAAAGCTTTTATATCATCAAGTCTTTTTTGATTATCAGTTTTTGTTTCCATATTAACTTAATGATTGTTCAATTTCTTCTTTTAGAGCATCTTTGCTTTTCATACCAACAAATTCACCAATAACCTCACCATCTTTAAATAGTTTTAAGTTAGGAATACTTTGAACCTCATATTTAGCCGCTAATTCTTGATTATCAGCTTCTTCAGTATTAATTTTAACTACTTTAATTTCCTTTTCCATATCTTGGGCTAGTTCATCTAGAACTGGTGCCATCATGCGACAAGGCATGCACCATGAAGCCCAAAAATCAACTAAGACCGGTTTATCACTTTTTAAAACCTCGGCGTCAAAGTTTTCTTTTTTTAAGTCAATTGCTTTAGACATATTTTTTGCATTTTTATTAAAAACTTTTTTAAAGTAGATTAATAAAAATCTTATTTTTTTAGTATTTCTTTTATAATTAATTCTAATTTATCCTTATTTTCTTTTTTTCCATCATCAAGCAAACACTCCTTTAGTTCGTCTTGAATAATTTTTTCAGATAAAGAAGAAAGGGCAGAGCGAATTGCTTTCAATTGAATTATTTTTTGAAAACAATCATAACTTGAAGAGCTAGTATTTTTTTTAAAAGCTTCAAGTTGTCCAATAATATTATTTATTCTTTGCTCATTTGTTTTCATAACCCAACACTAGCATACACCCTCCCAGGGTGTCAAGGGTTAATCTTTTTTAAGCTCTATCCAGAGGTTATATTTATCTTCTTCTAAGCTTTTAATTTTAAATCCGGCGCTTTTAGCTAGGTTTTTTAAGCTTTTTTTGGAAAAAGCATGATAATATCTGGTAACTAGATTTTTTCCTTGATCTTTTTTCCAGGGAAACAATACATCGCCAAATTCTACTGGTTTTTTAAATAGTTTTTTAAAATAGGTTTTAAATACTAACAATGTTTTGCTTTTTCTTAGATTCCAGACGCTGATAATAATTTTTCCATTAGTATTTAATCGTGATTTTATTTTTTTTAAAACTTCTAAGCGTTTTTCTTTGCTTGGTATATGATGAATAACGGCAATGGCAAAAATATAATCAAATTTTTCCTCTGGCATTTCGTCAAAATTGCAAAGCTCAAATTTATGACTAGGCCAGTTTTTTCTAGCAATTTCAATTAATTGTTTTTCTTGATCACAACCCAGATAATCTATTTTTCTGTTATTAAAAGCTTTAAGCAGTCTTGCATTTCCACAACCTAAGTCTAAAATTTTAGAGTTTTCCGGCACTGCATCAGCCTTCTTTTGTAATTGTGGCCAGATAACTTTTTGTCTTGTTAAATTAAACTCAAAAGCAGTTTCTTGATAGCTATTTTTTACAATTTCTTCTAAATATTTTTTAGTTGACTCTTTCATATTAATAATTTCCTAAAAATTGTCTCTTTTTATTGTTTTCAGTCTTAAGAGTTTTACCTTGCATACAATTATCACAAACACCACAGTTTTTACTATTTCTTTCTCCAAAATAGTTTAGGATATAGACTTGTCGGCACATTTTTGTATAGACATAATTTTCTATTAAATCTAATTTTTCATAGGCTTTTCTAGCTTTTTCTTTTAATTTCTCCAAAGTTGGCATTAGCTCTTCTGGTTCCACTCTTTTAATTATTTTAATTTCCGTACCTCTAAAGGGTGGTCTAAATTCAATTAAGTTTTTTTCTGCTAAACTTTTAATTGCTCGCAGAAGTGAGTTTTTTTCCATTTTAAAGATTACAGCCGCTTCATCTAGAGAAAATTGCCAACCACTATCTACTTCTTGGCTTAATCTATCTTCAATTACCTCTAAAACCTTTTTTTGATTTTTAGCTCTATTGCTAACTTGTTCTTTAACTTCTTTGAAGTCAACTTTCTTTTTTAAAAAGGCGTTAGCCCTTCTTTCATTGGGGCGGCTTATGTAGTTTTCTTTTTCAAGTATTTTAAGGCAAGTTCCAATCGCCATTTCTGGAACTGATACTTCCATATTTTTAGTAATTTCTGAGTAGGTAAATAAAAGATTATCTTGACCATATTCTTTTTCTTCATCCATTTGAAGAAGTAGGTCATAGACACTCATGACTGTGTCTGGACTGGGATTATCTCCTTGAATAAAGAATTCTTGTAAATATCTATCAGTTGCTGAGTGAAAAAGTAAACAGAAACTATCTTTCCCATCTCTTCCAGCTCTTCCGGCTTCTTGGTAATAGGCTTCAATTGTACCTGGTATATCGTAGTGAATAACAAAACGAATATTTTGCTTATTAATACCTAAACCAAAAGCATTGGTGGCAACCACTACATCGGCTTCACTTTTCATAAACTGTTCTTGTACCCAAGATCTACTATCTGCATCTAGTCCAGCGTGATACTCAACTGCTTTAATATTGAATTCATTTAAATAACTAACAATCTCTTCAGCTTTAGCTCTGGTGCCAACATAAATAATTCCGGTGCCTAATTCCGGGCCTTTGAAAAGTTGTAAAATTTTACTCATTTTCTGTCCACCAGAAACAGAAAGACTGGCAAAATGTAAATTTGGACGAGAGAAACCACTAACTATTAAATTAACATCTTTTAAATCTAATTGCTTTATAATATCTTCTCTAACTTCCTTAGTAGCAGTAGCTGTAAGAGCTAAAACTGGTGGCCTGCCAACTAAATCAATTGCATCTTTTAAACGAATATAGCTAGGTCTAAAATCATGACCCCATTGACTTATACAATGAGCTTCATCAATAGCAAAAAGTGAGACTTTTAAAGTCTTTAATTGTTTTAAAAAAACTTGACTATAGAAACGCTCAGGAGCAATATATATTAAACGATATTGTCCTGATTTCATATTTTCTAGTCTTTTTTCTATTTCTTTTGGACTAAGGGTTGAGTTAATATAAGTTGCTGGGATGCCGACATTATCTAAGGAATCAACCTGATCTTTCATTAAAGAAATAAGTGGTGATACTACTATAGTTATACCTTCTAAAACTAAAGCTGGTAATTGATAAATCATTGATTTTCCGCCACCAGTTGGCAAAACGGCTACTGTATCTTGATTATTTAAAACACTATCAATAGCTTTTTCTTGACCAGGACGAAAATTTTCATAATTAAAATGAATTTTTAGAAGTTCAATTATTTGTTTCTTTTTAACTATCATTTACTTCGTTGATTATTTCGTCGACGATGTATTTCTAAAACATTTTTAAATAAAAAAGCGATTGTCATCGGACCAATACCACCTGGTACTGGAGTGATATAGCTAGCATGATCTTCTAAGTCAGAAAAATCACAATCTCCATAAACCTTTTTTTCTAGTTTTGTGATGCCAATGTCAATAACTACTACTCCTTTTTTAAGCATATCTTTTTTAAGATATTTTGGTTTACCTTTTGCAGTTACAACTACATCCGCTTTTTTTAAATCTTTTTTATCTAAAATTTTTAAATTAAAATTTTCTAAAACTTTTTTTGCTTCTTGACCAAAAATTTCGGAATTATATAAAACACAAACGGTTTTATAATTTTCATCTAAACCAATTTCTTCAAGAGAGGCTCCAATAGCAGCCATTACTGGGGAAATAATATAATCAGGGTGATCTAAGCGAAAACCATCAACATCTTTTCTTTTATCAATTGCATTTATTATCTTTTCAGTTGAAAATTTCTCCGGTAGTGGCAGTTGTACTAAAATACCATCAATTAAATTATCTTGGTTTAAAAACTCTATTACTTTAATTAACTCAGCTTCATCTACATCTTTTTCAATCTTATAGGTGTGGGTATCAATACCGACTTTTTTTGCTTCTTTTTCTTTTAATTTAACATAAAGCTCTGAGTCTTCTCTGTCACCCACTAAAATAATAGCTAAATTTGGTCTTGTTTTAGAAAAACTAGCTATTTGCTTAACTAAATCATCTTTTATTTTTTCAGCAATTTTTTGTCCATCAATTTTTTTAGCCATAATTAATATGCAAGTGGAAATTTTTTACACAAAAATTTTACTCTATCTTTTATTTTATTTAATTTTTCATCATTATCTTTTTCTTTTAAGCTTTGATCTATTAACTCTACTACTTCTTGCATTTCTTTTTCTTTTAAGTCTCTAGTGGTTAAGGCGGCGCTACCTAGTCTTAAACCTGATGGATTAAAAGGTGGACTAGGGTCATTGGGGATAGTTGAACGAGAAACTGATATACCTACCTTTTCTAAGGTTTTTTCAGCTTCTCTCCCAGAAATGTTTTTATTTCTTAAATCTAAAATAAATAGATGATTATCAGTTCCTCCGCTAACCACCTGGTAGTCTAAGTTTTTAAATCCTTCTACTAAAGCTTTAGCATTTTTTATAACTTGTTTTGAATAATATTTAAACTCTAAACTTAGAGCTTCTTTAAAGCAAACTGCTTTAGCTGCGGTTACGTGGTCATGAGGCCCGCCTTGAATACCAGGAAAAACCGCTCTATCAATTTGTTTAGCATATTTTTCTTTACACATTATAATAGCTCCTCTGGGACCACGAAGAGTTTTATGAGTAGTAGTGGTAACTACATCAAAAATTTCTACTGGATTTTTTAAGAGTCCTGCAGCTACTAGACCTGCAATATGGGCAATATCGGCAAAAGTATAGGCCTTGATTTCATTGGCAATTGATTGAAAGGCTTCCCAGTCAATTTCACGAGAGTAGGCACTGAAACCGGCAATAATCATTTTTGGTTTTTCTTTTAAAGCAATTTTTCTAACTTCATCCATATCAATTAGACCACTTTTTTCATTTACACCATATTGTACAAAGTCATATAAACGGCCTGAGAAGTTTACCTGATGGCCGTGAGATAAATGACCACCATGATCTAACTTTAAGCCCAAGACCTTATCATTTGGCTCCAGTAGCGCCATATAGACTGCTAGATTGGCTGGAGAGCCAGACAATGGCTGTACGTTTACATGTTCTGCATTAAATAATTTTTTAGCTCTTTTTATAGCTAAGTTTTCTATCTTATCAACTACTTGGTTGCCACCATAATATCTTTTCTCGGGATAGCCTTCACTGTATTTATTAGTTAAAACAGAAGACATAGCCTCTAGCACAGCTAGAGAAACATAATTTTCTGAAGCAATTAATTCTAACTCATTTTGCTGTCTTTTTAGTTCTTGATTGATTATAGAGCTTGCTTCTTTGTCAATTTTGTTTAATTTTTTTGCACGCATATTTTTAATCCTAATTAAATAGCTTTACTTTGTCAAAACTTTTATCATATAGCTTTTTACTAGCCGATAATTTAATTGACGATAATAACCTCTTACTCCAACTCCAGAAATAACGGCTATTTTTTTAGCCTTATTTAAAACCGCAATTTCTTGAGCTTTTTTCATTAACATTTTACCCAATCCTTGATGTTGAGTTTTTTTGTTTTTTTCTCCAACTGGCACTAATTGGCCATATACATGAAGTTCTCTTACAATTGCTTTAGCAATCGGACTGTTTTCATCAATTCGCAAACGACAAAAGCCATACAATGTTTTTTTATCTAAACTATTGATGCTAATAAAATATTCTGCTCCTTGAGAAGATAAATATTTATCCATATCAAGCCGATATTTCTTAACTTGTTTTTCTCTAGCTTCACGGCAACGAATACATCTACACTTAACCCCACCTTCTTTCATGATTTGTCTTAAGTTAGTAATTTTATTGCCAGCAATAATTGATTCACCTGGTATATCTCTAATTAATCTAATAATTCTTACATAAATAGGAACTTCGGCCTTACAGTCAATAATTAATTTCTTTAAGGTTTCATCTGAATATGGTTTATATTTACCTTGCTTGTACCATCTGTAGAGCAAACTATTTTTAGTAACAACAGTTGGATAAAACTTAATTTGATCTGGTTGCCACCTTTGATCAGAAAACAAGTCTTTAAACATAGCTAAATCTTTTTTAGCTGAAGATCCTGGTAGTCCAGGCATTAAATGATAGGTTAACTTAAAACCATAGTTTTTAAGTAATTTACTGGCTCTGGCTATTTCATCTACCCCATGACCTCGTTTGTTTAGCTTTAAAATCTTATCATCTATTGCTTGAACACCAATTTCCACTCTAGTACAACCCATTTCCCGCATTCTCATTATTTCTTTTTCATCAATAAAGTCTGGTCTAGTTTCTAAGGTTAAGCCAATTATTTTATAACTAGATTTTTCATTTTTATTTTGTTCTTTTTTTAATAAAGTTTTTAGCTCTTTTAGGGATAAGTTTTGTTTAAAGGGTGATTTAATTTTTTGTTTAAAAGCCTGAGACCAATCATTTTTTTGATTTTTTTTAATTTTTAAATAATCATTGCAAGCTCTATAGCAGTTAAGTATATACCAATATTGATATTTTTCTGGCAAATTGCTCCAAGTTCCACCAATTACAATTAACTCAATTTTATTGGGTTCATGTCCGATTCTTTCCAGGGCCATTAACCTTAATATTACCTGTTTAAAAGGATTATAGTCACAACGAATAGCCCGCATTACTGCTGGCTCATTGGAAAGATAACTAACTGGCACTTCCTTTTCTGTGGGGCAATAAGCACAATTGCCAGGACATGGATATGGTTTAGTTAAAACCGCTACTGGCGCAATTCCAGACATAGTTCTAATAGCTCTTTTTCTTATTAATCTCTCAAACTCAGGGTTTTTCTCAATTTTTCTAGTTTCTAGCAAATAATTATAATAATCTAAAAGATCAGAATTAAGTAAATTATCTATTTTATGTTTTTTTATAATTTCTCTTTTTTTGGCAGCTAGAGCCTGGCTATCTTTAATTAAGTTAAGCTTAAAATTGAAAAAATCTCTAATTGCCTCATCTTTATTTGTTTGTGAAATATTTTTTTTCATTTTTTTATTTGCTTTTAAGTTTCTTTTTTCCTATAATTTTTAATGTAGATTAAGATTAACATATAAATATTAAAAATTAAACAAGAATTTATGAAAAAAATCAATCTTGTATATATTATTTTAGCTTTATTTTTGTTAATAGCTATTCCGGTTAGTGTAAAAGCTATAAATTGGCAAAATGAGGAAAATATAATTATTTCAGAAGGTGAAACCGTTGATGGTAATTTATATTTTTTCTCAGAAGAAGTAGTTGTTGATGGGAATGTAAATGGTGACTTAATTGGAGTCACTAATAATTTAACTGTAAATGGTAGAGTTGAGGGTGACGTGCTCGCAATTGTACAAAATCTTAATTTCACTGGCGAAGTAGTCGGTAATATTCGTCTAATTGGCAATGAAGTTAATATTAAAGGTTCTATAGGAAGAAACCTTAATCTTATAGGTACCAATGTTTTTTTATCTAACAATAATAAAATTAACTGGGATGCTTTAATTTTGGCTAATAATCTAGATATGAGAGGAGAAATCGCCGGTAATTTATATGGATTAACAAATAGTAGTTTTTTAAATGGAGAAATTAAAAGAGATGTTAATATTATAATTAGAAACAAGGAAGAGGGCTTGGTTTTAGGGGAAAGTTTGAAAATAGGCAATAATTTATTCTATCGCTCAGCTAATAAGGCTAACACTTCACCAGAAGCCAGTATAGCTGGTGATACAGAATTTAAAGAATTAGCTAAAAAAAATGTCTATCAATTTATTTGGTCCTTGATTTATGGAATTTTTTCAGCGATTTTAATTGGTTTACTCTTAATTCATTTATTTAAAAAACCATTTCGACAAAGCAGTGAAAATATATACCAAAAACCGTTCCTGAGTTTAGCTTGGGGAACCCTTTTTGTTATTATTCTACCAATTATTTTAATTATTTTAGCCTTTACTGTTATTGGTTTACAATTGGCTTTAATTTTATTATTTATATGGCTAGCTATAATTTTAAGTTCAAAAGTAATTTTTGCCTACTTTGTTGGTAGACTTTTGTTTAATAAAATAATTAAAAAACCAAAAACTCAAGCTATATGGAAAATGATATTTGGGATTATTATAGCCTGGATTCTTTTTTCTTTACCTTTTATTGGTTCATTTTTACTATTTTTAGCTACTTTGCTTGGTTTTGGTAGTTTTTTCCTATACCTTAAAAATTTAAATCAATCTTAATATGAATTTTAATCCTAGTATTTTTAAAGCTTATGATGTTCGTGGAATTTTTGATCAAGACTTTGATCAAGATTTTGCCTATCATCTCGGCTTAAGTTATATTGCTTTTTTAAAAAAAGAAAATAATAACTTAGAAAAAAAACAAATTAAAGTTGTCGTCGGTCAAGATATGAGACTATCCTCACCAGTTATTTCTGAGCATTTAATTAAAGGACTTATGGCTTCCGGTGCCGATGTTTTAGATATTGGTTTAGTTTCCACCCCTACTTTTTATTTTTCTGTCTCTCATTTAAAAGCCGATGGTGGTTTAATTGTTTCTGCTTCTCATAACCCTAAAGAGTGGAACGGATTTAAGGTTGTAAAAGAAAAATCTCTTCCAATTGGACTAGAAACTGGTCTTGATTGGATAAGGGATAATGTGAAAAAGGTTGAGGCTTCTTCTTCTGCTGGTAAATACACTAAGATTGAAAATATTTTAGAAGAGCAAATTAAACACGATCTCTCATATGTTGATACCGGTAAGATAAAAAATTTAGAAATTGCCGCTGACCCGGCAAACAGTATGGGAGCTCCATTTTTGTTAGCTCTTGAAGAAAAATTATCAATTAAACTTAAAAAAATAAATTTTGATCTTGATGGTACTTTTCCAGCCCATGAAGCTGATCCTCTAAAATCTGAAAATTTAAAAGATTTACAGGAATTTATTAAAAATAATTCAGTTGATCTAGGAATAACTACCGACGGTGATGGTGATAGAGTTTTCTTTTTAGATGAAAAAGGAGAATTAATTTCCCCAGCCATTATTAGAGGAGTTTTGGCTAAAATATTTTTAAAGGAAAAACCGGGATCTAAAATCTGTTATGACATTCGCCCAGGGAAAATAACAGAAGATTTAATTATTGAAAATGGTGGTATTCCTATTAAAACAAAAGTCGGGCATTCTTTAATAAAAAGACAAATGATAAAAGAAGGAGCTTTTTTTGCCGGAGAATCATCTGGTCATTTCTTCTTAAATTTAGATATTGGTTGTTTTGAAATGCCAGTAATTATGATTGCAAAATTATTAATAGAATTATCTAATACTAATTTAAAAGCTAGTCAATATTTTTCTGCCTATGATAAATATTTTCACTCTGGTGAAATAAATCGATTAGTTGAAGATAAAGAAGAAGTATTTAAAAGAATTGCTCATAATTTTAAAGACGCTGAAATAGATTACCTTGATGGTGTTAGTATAGAATATCCTAATTTCTGGTTTAATGTCCGGGGATCAAACACAGAAAATAAAATAAGATTAAATTTAGAAGCTAGAGATGAAAAAACGATGTTAAAAATGAGAGACGAAGTTCTTAAATTAATAAATTAAATACTTTAGAAATAAAAAAAGAACCAAAATTTTGGTTCTTTTTTAATTGAGAGTTTATTTTTTCTTTTCCACAATTATTGAACATTCGCTAATTAAAGCTGCCATTGCTCCCAGAGCTGCAAATATTGGAGCAAAAACAGTGCCTACAACTGCTACTGTTATTGGAATTTCCATTAAGGATTTTCCTTTTTTATTTTTTATAATAATTCGTCGAACATTTCCTTCTTTGATTATTTCTTTTACTTTTTCTACTAACTCTTTTCCTTTTACTTTATACTCTTCATATTTTTCTTCCTTTTTTTTATTTTTTGTTTGTTTTTTTTGAGCCATATTTTTATAATTATTTATTATTATTATTATTTTTATTACAATTTAAAGAGGAAAAAACTAAAAACATCATCTCTAATTGATTTATTACTGATTGAATAAAAAATCTTTCTTCTTCATTTTTTAATTTTATTGGTAAAATACAACAAGCTTTAATGCTTAAATTTTCTTGTTCTGATACTATTATAGTACAATTTTTTAGGTTACAAGTTTTATTTAATATATCTTTGTTATTAATTTCAGGCAAACTATTGTTCTTCTTTGCTCGATTTTTTTTATTTTGTCTTATTGTTTTTTTATTTTCTAAATTTATTATTTTTAAATAAACCCAGTCCGCATCTACCATGCTCAGTATTTTTTCTGATAAAAAGTCAAAAACCTCATTCATTTCTTTTTTGTTTTTTGGATATTTTTTAAAGTTTGAAAAGGCTCTTTTTATTTCATCAATCTGTAGGTTTAATGAACCAATATACTTAAAAGTTTCCTGTAATCTTTCCTCTAAACTTCCTTGATATTTTTTTAATCTTCTAAATTCTTGGAAATACAAGAAACTGGCGGCGTAGATAAACATTAAAAAGAAAAATATAATAATAGTTTCCCAAATCTCACTTCTCATTCCCAATAAATCATCACTGACAAGCCAAGGAGTGGATAAAACTAAAAGGGAACTCAAAACTATAATTAATATTAATATTTTTTTTACGATTTTCTTTTTAAACATATATGTTTATATTATAACATAAAAAAATAAATTTTATATATAAATAAAAAGCCCTTATATAGAAGAGCTTTTTATTTCTGGGTTTTAATAAATTTATTCAATTGGCATTATTCTATAAACATCATCTTTCTGAATTTCTCTTGCGTTTTCTGGTTCTTGATCAGGAGCTATTCTTGGCATTGGTAATATTTCTACATCATTTCCTGTTCTTTCTTCTATTTTTTTAAGGCTATTTCTAAACACTTCTTCTATTAAAGGAATAACTATGTTTTGTCGATTAAAATATTGATCGGGTTTTTCACTGATAGGAAAAACTAATGCCGGTAAAAATATTTCTGAACTACTTTGCTTATCTAGACTTGGTAGCCAAGTTCTAACTAAAGCTATTTCAGGGTCTGATAATTTTACTTCTATTGAATTATTTTCACTTTGTCGATAAAAGTGTGGATTAATTCCACCTCTTTTTAATAGAGGATTAATTTCGTCTAAGTTATCAATTAATTTATAAGGAGAACTTACTAGATTTGATGAATTGATATTATAAACTAGACTTGAAACCATCTCTTCTCTAATATTTATACCTACTTTTATTCCTTCAGGATTTCCATTATTATCAACAACAACCTTATCATCAATAATTAAAGGATAAACTATTTGGGCTTGCTCAGGATAGCTATGATCGGGATTATTTTCTGGATTATTAATTCTCTCTAGTGTTTGCTCACTTATTAGAGCCTGACTATGATTTTTTAAGTCAACATTATAGTTGGCAATAAATTCATTGGCTATACTTATCAGCTGGCCTTCTGATAGCATATCAGCTCTGTCTAGCTTTAAACTATCTAAACATTCTCTATCATAACAATCCTTATACGGCTGTGGCCAGTTTTGCCAATTGCTATATACAGATATTGTATTGTTACCTAGATTTACTGAAAGTGAATAGCCATAAGGTTTTTCCTCAACCATATTAAAGTGTTTTAATTCCTTTTGAGAAAAATTATCTAGGCTAATTGGAAGACCGGAAAACGAACTTAATACTCTAGCTCCTTGGTTGGCTAAACGATTATCACTAACTCTACTATAAACAAGATTAGAAATATCATCTAAATTAATTTCTTCTAATTTTTCTCCTTCATAAACATAATGATAATTTTTTTGCTCAACAATTGGATGAGGCATAATTGATATATCATCAACTTGTGAAGGCATATCCTCAGCTGTTTCTCCTAAGCCAAGAACTGAAGTAGAATCATCAGCTATTTCAGCCTCCATCTCACCTGAATCTGATTGTCTTAAATCAATATCTAAACTACCAAAGGCTCTTTCTTCTAAAACACTAATTTTTTGTGATGAATCTTTTTTAAAATCGTTTAATATAAAATTAGGAAATAAAAAAACCGCCAGCAGTATTACTATTGCTGCTCCTGCAGAAACATAACTAAGTTTTTGCCAAAAAAATACCTTTTTTTCATCTTTTTTTTCTAAATTTTCAATTTCAGTAAAAACTTTTTCTTTTAAGCGATTAACAAACTCTTGGTTTAATTTTATCTCGGGTTCATTTTCAATCATTTCTTCAATAAGTGATTTAATTTTTTCTTCTTCTTTCTTTAAAGAGGAATCAATTAAATAAATATCCTCTAATATTTTTTGCACTTTAATGCTTGTTTGTTTGGTCATATTTTTTAGTTGGCGGAGATTATTAAATATATAAATAACGATAAAGGAATTTCATGTTTTAAGTTTTTAACTGCTCGACAAAATATCATTTTAGCGTTTGCTTCTTTCTTTTTTATTATTTGTGATATTTCCCTATAACTTAATTCATGCCAGACTCTCAAAATAACAACTTCTCTTTGGTCTGCTTTTAATTTTTTAAGAGCTTTTTTAATAACTTCTTTTTTTTCTAAATTTTCTATATCTTTTTCTGTGTTATTATCAGCTTTTAAGCCCCATATATCATCTAATCCACTTTCCTCACGCTTAAAACGATAATGATCAGCTATTACATTTTTTGCAATCTTATATAACCAAGCAGAAAAATAATTATTTTCGGGATTAAATTTTTTTAAATTAGAAACTGCCTTTAAAAAAACCGTGCTTACTAAATCCTCGGTATTTTGCTGATGTTTTACTTTAAAAAATATGTATTTATATATTTTTTCTACATAAAAATCATATAGAGGAGAAAAATTTTCCCATTTCCCTTCTTGGCAAAGAATGATTAGTTGTTTTTCATTTTCTTTCATATTCTTTTGCTCTAATTTATATAACAATTAATTTATAGAAAAGTAACAATAATTATTTATTATTATTATTTAAAAACCAAGTACTTAAAAGAGTTGATATTGGCATAACTAAAAATACCCCCATTACTCCCACTAAAGTACGGACTATTTCTGTGGTCACTTCTTCATTATTAATAATTTGACTAAAACTTAAGAAAGGTTCTTGCCCTAAACTAAATAATAATATTAAAGGCAAAGATGCTCCCACATAAGCTAAAAACAAAGTATTAGTAATAGCTCCTAGATGTGAACGACCAATTTTCAAGCCAGATTTAAAAACTTGCTTGTTATCTAAATTAGGATTAGCTGATTTAATTTGTTCTACAGCTGCTACTTGACCTATTGCCATATCATTTATGACGCCTAAAGCACCAATTATAATAGCAGACAATAAAAGACCTCTAAAGTTAATTTCTACATCAATTGATTCAATTAAATAAATAATTTCTCCTTGAGCAGTTCCAGTTAAACGTGTTAAATAAGTAAACAAAAAAGCTAAAATACCAGTAATTAACAAAGATAAAGCAATACTTAAAACTGAAATATGGGAGCTTTTTTTCCAACCTTCGGTTAAATAAACTATTAAAAATAATATTAAAAATACAACTAAAATACTAACTAAAATAGGATTATAACCCTGTAAAATTAAAGGTATTAATACTTTCAAAATTACTAAAAAACTAAAAACCAGTGATAATAATGCCTTAAAACCTTTAATGCCACCAATTAATAACAAAATAATTGTAAATGTTATTACTAAATACCATAAACCATTACTTCTTACATAATCAGTTACATAATAATTAGCCCCTCCTTCTTCATCAACTAATCTCATCACAAAAACTTTATCTCCTGTTTGATAATAATTATTTATAACTACATCAATATCTCCAATTCCATAAAAATTCACTCTTTCCCCTTTTTTATCTCCTTCTAATAATAACAATTCTAAGTTTTGCTGCGTTACCTCTTTTTCACTTGGTCTGCTAATTTGCTTTTCTTCTAAAACTCTTAAAACTTCTGCTTTAAAAATTTCCTCATCGCTTTCTTTAGATTTTACATTTTCCAAACCTAAAAAAAAGCTGGAAATTAATAAAAATAATATTAATATTTTTTTTATTTTCATATATTTACTCTACTGTAACAGATTTAGCTAAATTTCTTGGTCTGTCAACATTTAAATTTTTTAAATCAGCAGTATGGTAAGCTAAAAGTTGTAAGGGAATAGAATTAACTATACCGGCTAATTCTGTAGTTGTTTTTGGTACATAAACTACATAATCTGACAATTCAATTAGTTCTTTCCTTTTTTCGTTAGCAATAGTTATTATTTTACCACCTCTAGCTTTAATTTCTTGCATATTACTAATTATTTTTTCCAATAACTCGTCTTTTGTGGCTAAAAATAAACTAGGCAAATCTTTATCAATTAAAGCAATGGGTCCGTGTTTAATTTCTGCAGCCGGATAACCCTCTGCATGTATATAAGATATTTCTTTTAATTTTAATGCCCCCTCCAGTGCAACCGGAAAATTTATACCTCTACCTAAATACAGGAAGTTGTTAATAGAGTTAAATTTTTTAGCGATTTTTTTAATCTGTTGATTTGTTTTTAAAACTTCTTCAACTAACTGCGGTAATCTTTTAATTTCTTTAATAGTTTTTTTATCTAATTTTTCTCCCTTTTCTTGTTGCAAATATAAAGACAAAAGCAGAAAAGCTAAAACTTGAGAACTAAAAGCTTTTGTACTAGCGACACCAATTTCAGGTCCGGCGTGAAGATAAACTCCTGAGTTAACTTCTCTTGATATAGTAGAGCCCACCACGTTTACAATACCTAAACTATCGGCTCCTTTTAAATTAGCTTCTCTTAGAGCTGCTAAAGTGTCGGCAGTTTCTCCTGATTGAGAAACGGCTATAAATAAATCATTTTTTCCAACCACGGGATTTCTGTATCTAAATTCTGAAGCATAATCAACCTCAACTGGAATATTTGTATATTTTTCAATAAAATGTTTACCAATTAAACATGAATGCCATGACGTACCACAAGCACAAAGTATTATTCTTCGCCATTTTTTATTTTTTAAATTTAAAGACAGCTTTATTTCTTCATCTTTTAAGCGACCAGCAAGTAAGTTTCTTAAGCTTTGTGGTTGATCAAATATTTCCTTAAGCATGAAATGTTTATAATTTCCTTTTTCAATTTGTGCCGCCTCAAGTTTAAGTTCAATAATCTCAAAATCTACTTCATTGCCAATATAATCTTCAATTACAAAATCTTTTCCATTAATTTCTGCTAATTGTTTATCTTTTAAGTATATTATTTTTTTAGTTTCTGACATTAAAGCTAAAGGGTCAGAAGCTACAAAAGTTTCATTTTTTCCAACCCCAATTACTAAAGGTGAGCTATTTCTTGTTGCAATTATTTTATTTGCTTGTTTATCTATTACTGCCAAACCATACGATCCTTCTATTAATTTTACAGTTTTTTTAACCGCTTCTTTTAAGTTTCCTTTGTAGAACTTAGAGATTAAATGAGCAATAATTTCAGAGTCTGTTTCTGATCGCAATTTAACTTTATCTTTTTTTAATATTTCTTTTAAGCTATCATAATTTTCAATAATTCCGTTGTGAACAATAGCAATTTTATTTTCTGAATCTAGATGAGGATGAGCATTGATTTTACTTGGCGAACCGTGAGTTGCCCAACGAGTGTGGGCTATACCTATATTATATTTAGATTCTTTTATTTTTTCATTTTTTATAGCTTTTTCTAATTCATTTACCTCGCCTTTTCTTTTAATAGTTAAAAGTTTACCATTGTTTGCTAAACAAAGACCAGCGCTGTCATAACCTCTATACTCCATCTTTTTTAAGCCTTTAATCAAAATAGGTTCTGCGGCTTTGTTGCCAATATAACCAATAATTCCACACATAAATATTAGTTTATTATTTTTTTAAAATATAGTTTAGTATAATTATCTTTTTTAATTTGTTCTAAATTATAAGCTTTTTTAAGTTTATATGGTCCAATTTTAACTCTTCTGAGAGAAAATAAATGACCTCCACAATAAAGTTCAATTCCTAAATCATAAGCTAATGATCGAATATAGGTGCCTTTACTACATTCAATTTTAATTTTTAATATTGGCCATTTATATTTAAGTTTTTTTATACTTTTTATTTCTATTAAACTCGGCTCTCTATCTATAACAATATCTTGTCTAGCTAGCTTATATAATTTTTCTCCTTTATATTTTTTTGCACTATACATTGGTGGCATTTGCTTTTGCTCACCAATAAACTTTTTAATAGCCCTTTTTACTAATTTCTTTTTAATTTGTTCTCCCTTATATTTCTTAATTATTTTACCTTCTCTATCATAAGTATCAGTTTTTTCTCCTAATTTAATTTCAGCTATATAAGTTTTATCTAAATGACTATAATTACTAATTTTTTTTGTAGCTTGTCTTCCAATGGCAATAATTAACAAACCTTCAGCTAAAGGATCAAGCGTTCCCGCGTGACCAATTTTTTTAACATCAATTATTTTTCTTAGTTTATCTACAACATCATGACTACTTAAACCTAGGGGTTTATTTATCAATAAAAAGCCATGATTGTTTTCTTGTTTTATCATATATTTATTAATATATTAGCATATATGGAAAATAAAAAAAATCGCTGTTTAAGCGATTTTTTATAATCTAATTTATTTTATAAATTAAAATGCCAAAGATTCAATTTTCCAACTTAAGTCAAATAAGGATAGAAAAATAATCACTGAAACAATAATACCAACTATAAAACCTGATAAAGAAGAAGCGATCACTGTTCCGACTTTCCATTTATATTCCCTTTGGCTGCTTGAAATAAAATCTTTTTTAATGTTTTTCATAATAATGTTTTAATTTTTAAATAATTATATATTTATTATAACATAATTTTTTAAAATAAAAAAACATATTTATAAATATGTTTTTGCTAAAAATGGGTGGCTTCGTGGAGAACATTAGAACTAAAATGATGGATGTAAAGTATATTCCGCAAGTTTACCCCACCCCTTGACTCACTATTATTTTAAATAAATTTTCTATGAAAAGATTTTATTTCTGAAAATAATTATTTACCGCATCTTCCAATTGCTCAATAAATATCTTTTTAAAATAAGAAATATTATTTGTCTCATAAAATAATACAACCGCCTTTTTATATTCTTCAACATCAACAATTCTATAAGAAAGTGGAATAGAATTATGAGCCAGCAAAATAGCATTCGATATCATCCTAGAGGTTCTCTTATTTCCATCCTCAAATATTTGAATATAAGATATAAGAATAGAGGCTAACAAGGATTTTTCAAAAAAAGATTCTTTTTTATTTATTAAGTCAACCATATTCTGCATCGCCTCCCTAACCTGCGCTTCATTATCTAGTGGTCTATAGTTTGTACCGGTAATACCAACCCCCTCTTTTCTAACATTTCTAGTGATTCTTAATTTTTTAGTTAAAATAGAGTGAATATATTCAATGTCGGCAGAATGTAATTTAACAAATCTTTCTTTGTTTTGAATTGCCTCATTAAAAGCATCTTTATGATTGAGTATCATTTGGGTTTCATCTGCGGTTTTTCCTTTTCCAATAATATTATTTTTAATTAATGCCTCGGTACCTAAAAGCGAATAAGTATTACCTTCTATTACAGATGACTTCCAAGAAAATTCAATCATAATTTTTTCCAACTCTTTATTAATAATTGTCTGACTATTATATTCAGAAAAATTCTTAATAAATTTTTTATGTAACTTTTGTAGTTTATCGTTTTCTTCTATTGTAAAAATATAGTTTTTTAAAACATTAAATATTTCAAAATTAAATCTTTCTTTTATTGTTCTTTTAAAATATGGTGTTTCAAAATATTTTTCAACATCAACGTCTTCTATGATTTGATTTTTTTCTGACAAAGAATAGGTTACATAAGCGCCGGAACCTGTTTTTTTTAAAAAACCCTGATTAAACAAAAAGGTAAGGTCTCTAGTTATAGTCTCTCTTGAATATTCATTATTAAAAAAAATAAGCAAATCTTTGTTTTTGAAAGAAGTGTTTTTTTTAGCAAATTCTATAATTTTTTCTTGTCTGTTGTTCATAAAAAGATTATATCATTATTGCGTCATTAATACAAGCTTATTGCGTCAATTTAAATAAAATTATTCAAAAACATCTTTATTATAAGGATTTTTATTGCGTCATTAATACAAGCTTATTGCGTTAATTAATTAAAATATTGTACGTTAAATTAGAATTCAATTTTTTAAGATTAAGGACTAAATAAGACGTATTACTGGTTAGAGCTTTTGTTTAGTGATTTAGGTTATATAAAAAGACCTATTTATTAAGATTTAGATAGGTCTTTATTTCTGGGTGGCTAGAGGGAATCGAACCCTCACTTTCGGAACCACAATCCGATGTTCTAACCGTTGAACTATAGCCACCATATTTAATTACCTGTGTCTTAATTACATTTTCTTGGACAACTAGAGCAATCACAACCAAGTGGTAAATCATTAAAAATTTCTTCAGCTTCTTTTTGATTCTTTTTGTTTTTATTTTCTTCTTGTGTGTTTTTATTTTTTTCTTTTGTCATATATTTAATATTTAAAAATGTACGCCCAGAGGGAATCGAACCCCCATATCCAGCTTAGAAGGCTGGTGTTCTATCCATTGAACTATGGGCGCTTTTACTTTATTGATATTACTAAATTAATTTTTTTCAGTCAACCAAACCACCTCTTTGTCTTAAAACCTCAAAAGCAAAAACAGCCACACTAACAGATACATTTAAAGAATCTAGATCTTTTCTGATTGGAATTTTTACCAAACTATCTGCTTTTTTAAACCAAAAATCAGACAAACCAAAAGCTTCACTGCCAAAAATTAGAGCGGTTGATTTTTTGAAGTTAGTGTCGTAATAACTTTTTCTAGATTTTGAGCTAGTAGCTAAAATATTTAATTTATTATTTTTTAACCAATTATACGTTTCTTCTTGTTTAGCTACAACAGTCTTAGTGCTAAACACCATACCTGTACTTGCTCTAATAACATTAGGATTGTAGGGATCAATTTTTTGATCATTTATTATAACTGCATCTGCTTTAACAGCACTAGCTGTTCTAATTATTGCTCCTAAATTACCTGGTTTTTCCAAACCTTCTAAAATGATAATAAACATTTCTTTTTTAGAATTAATGTCTTTTAAAGTAAAATTACTTGGTTTTACTAATGCTAACCAACCATCTGGGTTTTCTGGGTAGGCTATTTTTTTAAAAACTTTTTCACTTAATTGAGTTTTATTGAGTTTAAAATCATAATCTTCCTTAATTAACTCCGGACAAAAAAATAATTCTTGTATTTTAAAATTAGAGTTATAGGCCTCTTTAATTTCTCTTAAACCATCAACAAGTACCAATCCAGTCTTTTTTCTTTTATTAGACTTTCTTAGTTTTATTAAATCCTTAATTTTTTGATTTTGAGTGCTTGTTATTTTTGACATATCTCTAATTATAGCTTAATCTTTAATTTTTAAGCAAATCTTGATATAATATCTTTATATAAAACTTTTATTTTGTATATATGCCTGCTCCACACTTAAAACCAAAAACAATTCCTAAATCTGAATTTTGGAAAAGTAAACAAAAACCAAAAAAGAAAGGAAAAAATAATAAAAAAAAGTCTTGGAAAAAAAGGCTTTTATTAGCTTTTTTATTATTGCTTTTAATTGGTAGTGTTAGTATTTTTTTAATAATTGCTTGGCTTTCTCGTGATTTACCTAATCCTGACCAATTAATTGATAGAGAAATAGCACAAACCACTACTATATATGATAAAAGCGGTGAACATGTTTTATATGAACTTCATGGTGATGAAAAAAGAACTTTAATGGATTTAGATGATATACCGAACCATGTAAAACAATCTACTATAGCTATAGAAGATAGAAATTTTTATCGTCATCGTGGTTTTAGTGTATGGGCAATTATGCGTACTCTTGCTACTAATTTACTGCGCGGACAAAGGGCTGGGGGTTCTACATTAACACAGCAATTTGTAAAAAATGCGATTTTAAGCCCTGAAAAAAAATACTCTCGTAAAATTAAAGAATTAGTTTTAGCTCAAAGAATTGAAAGTAGATTTTCTAAAGATGAAATACTGCAAATGTATTTAAATGAAATTCCTTATGGCTCTAATGCTTATGGTGTCGCTGCAGCCAGTCAAAAGTATTTTAATAAAAATATTGTCGATATTAATATAGCTGAAGCAGCTATACTAGCCGCTCTACCACAAGCTCCTAGTTTTTATTCACCTTATGGTCCAAATAAGGATATTTTACTAGGCAGAAAGGATTACATCTTAAAAATCATGCATGAACAAGGCTATATTACAGAACAAGAAAAAAATGCGGCACAAAGTTATGATATTGAATTTGCTAAACCAGAAACAAACATTGAAGCCCCTCATTTTGTTATGTATGTTAGAAGTTTATTAGCTGAAACTTACGGAGAAAAAACAATTGAACAAGGAGGTTTAAAAATATATACCACTATTGACTGGGATTTACAAAAAAAAGCAGAAAGTATTGTAAAAGAAAAAATTAATGAATATGGAGAACAACATCAAGCTACTAATGCATCTTTAGTGAGTATTGATCCAAAAACCGGTCAAATTTTAGCCATGGTTGGCTCTTATGATTTTTTTAATAGCGATATTGATGGTCAAGTAAATATAGCTTTAAGTAATAGACAACCCGGTTCATCCCTAAAACCTTTAATATATGCTTCTTTATTTGAATTAGGTTACACTCCAAATACAATTTTATATGATGTAGAAACAAATTTTTCCACAAATCCAAATCAATCATACATCCCTCGTAATTATGATAATCAAGAAAGAGGGCCCGTGGATATTAAAACTTCTTTAGCTAGTTCTTTTAATATACCAGCTGTAAAAGCTATTTATTTAGCTGACATAGAAAGAGTTTTGGATTTAGCAGAAAATATGCAATATAGCACCTTTAAAGATAGATCAAGATTTGGATTAGCTTTAGTGTTAGGTGGAGGTGAAGTTAAATTATTAGAACATGTTAATGCCTACAGTGCTTTCGCTAGAGAAGGTATTTTAAATGAACACGCTTCAATTTTAAGAGTTGAAGATAGAAATGGTGATATGTTAGAAGAGTATCAATCAAAGGAAAATAAAGTTCTAACTAAACAAAGTGCTAGAAAAATTAATAGCATCTTAAAAAACGATCAAGCTAGAGCAATTACATTTGGATTAAATAGTTTATTAAATTTTTCTGACAGAGAAGTTGCAGTAAAAACAGGAACTACTAATGATTTTCGTGATGCCTGGACAGTTGGTTACACACCCTCAATAGTCACTGGTGTCTGGGTTGGAAATAGTAATAATGATAAAATGGCCCGCGGAGCCGGCGGTAGTACTGTAGCAGCTCCTATATGGAAGGATTTTATGACCTATGTTCTTAAAGATCATCCCAAAGAAACTTTTAATACCCCAGAAGACATGAAAACCGGTAAAGCTATTCTAGATGGTGAAATTGAAATTGAAAAAGATACTTATTTAGTTGATTCAATAACTGGATTTTTAGCTGATGAGAATACTCCAGAAGAATTAATAGAAGAAATAGAAAGATATAAACATCACTCTATTTTACATTATGTAAATCGAGATGATCCATTAGGACCAAGACCTGATAATCCTGAAAATGATACTCAATACAATATTTGGGAGGAAGCTATTTCAGAGTGGGAAAAAGAAGATGAAGAGTTTGAAAATTTTCAAGTTCCTAAAAAAGGAGATGACTCAAGATCACCAGAAAATATACCAAATTTAGAAATTATAAATCCAGGTGAAGGGGAAATTATAAATAGTAGTCAATTAATTGTTAACATAGAAGCTCAGGCTAATCGTGATATTGTTTTAACTGAATATTCAATAAACAATATTTTATGGGAAAGAAAATATCAATTACAAGAAGTTATAGCAAAAGATATTAGTTTCTTATCTAGTGGTAATCATCAATTAAAAATTAGGGTTTGTGATGATATTTATAATTGTCAATCTAAAACAGTTAATTTTATTTTAAATAATCCTAATGAAATAAATCTAGAAGAAGCGTCAGTTGATATAATTTATCCTTCTAGTGGGGTTAGTTTAAATGAAGTTGATTTTCCTTTAAATATAAATCTAAATTTAAATAGCCCATTGTCAATATCATCAATTAATCTATATCTTGAAAATAAAAATGAAGATAAAAAAGAATTATTAAATAATATTTTAATTGGAGATGAAAATGAAATAACATATAATCTTGAAAATAAGCCAAGTTCTGGCAACTATAGTATTAGTGGAGAAATATTTACCTGGACTGATGAGAAAATAAAAATTGATCCAATAAATTTAATAATAAATTAAATTATAATATAAAAAAACAGATAAAAATTTTTATCTGTTTTTTTTATTTCTATTTTTTATTGTCTAATTGGCATTATTATATATAGGTAATTTTTTTCTTGTTTATTTTTTAATAAACAAGGTGTTTGTGGATCTATTAACTTTACAATTACATTTTCACTAGATAAATTATTTAAACCATCTAGTAAGTACCGATAATTAACTGTTATATCATTTTTTTCACCTGTTATATTAGCTGGTAAGTTTATGTTTGTTTCTCCACTTTGACCAGAAGAAGAACTTATTATTACCTGTTTATCATCAACAACTATCATTACATCATTTATTCCGGTTTTAGTAAAAAGTGATGATGCTTTTATAGCTCTAATTAATTCTTCTTTATTTAATTCTACTTCAGTAGAATATTTATTAGGTATTATTTGTTTATAGTCAGGATAATTTCCATTTATTAATCTTGAAACTATGTTTACAGAATCAAAATCAAAAAGAATTTGATTTTCAGAAAGACAGATTTTAATATCTTCTTTTTCATTATTAACAAAAGTATTTAATATTCTTAAAAGTTCTTGAATTGTTTTAATAGGAACAATTACTTTTTTATCTTTTAAATTATTTTTTTTAACTTCTATTGTTTTTTCTGCTAAACGGTAACTATCTGTAGCCGCTAAAGTTAAGTTATTATCATTAAAATCAAACAATACACCTGACAGTTCAGGACGATTATCACCAACGGCAGCAGAAAATGATACTTTAGTTAAAATATCTTTAAAAGTAGATATATCTAATAAACAATATTTATCTTCTTTTATTAAGGGTATTAAAGGAAAGTCTTTTGTTGTTTCACCTTTAATTTTAGTTTTATAATTATCACATTTAATTGATAAATTTTCATCTTTTTTTTCTATAGAAACTTTTTCCCCTGGTAATAAATTAATATAATCATTTATTATTTTTGACTCAACTGTATATTCACCTTCCTTTTCAACTTTACTCCTAAATTTATGAATTATTCCAATTTCTAAATTTGTACTAATTAATTCTACCTCATTACTTTTATGAGTTCTAATTAATATATTATTAAGAATAGGTAAATTAATATTTTTTACACTTACATTTCCTACAATATTTAATCCTTTTTTTAAGTTGTCTTGTAAGCTTATAAATTTCATATGTTTTTTTATTTAATATATATAAAACAATAATAACAATAAGACCTGGGGAAATGTTGATAACTAAATTTTAGTTAATTAATTAGGGCTTATTTTTTATTATTAACTGTTAATTGTCATGTTAATAAATAATCTATAAATATGTGGATAAATAATTAATTTTATTTTATTAACATTTAATGAACAAATTATTAACTCTCAATTAACAAGTTATCAATAACTAATTATTAATTAATTGTTTAATAGATTCAACTTCTTGTTTCACTCTTTCATTATTATTTTCTTTTATCTCTTTGTTAATCTTATTATAAGCATGCATAGCGGTTGTATGATCTCTACCTCCCATTGCCTCTCCAATACCTGGGTATGATGATTGTAATTCTTCTCTTATTAAAAATATAGCAATTTGTCTTGGCCAAACTAATTCTTTTTTTCTTCCAACACCAGTTAATTCTTTATAATTGAGTTCATAAAATTTTGCTACTGCTTCTATAATTTCTTTAGGGGAGAGAGATTTGGTTTGAATATTTGAAACATAATCTCCTAAAACTTGTTTTACGCTTTTAAGATCTGGTGAAGTTTCACGCATTTGATGCCATACAATAATTTTATTTAAAGCACCTTCTAATTCTCTTATATTATTTTTAATATTGTTAGCTATATAATTAACTATTTCTTCATTTAAAGAATAATTTTTTTCTTTCAATTTAGTTTCAATAATAGCTATTTTGGTTTCAATATCAGGTTTTCCCACGTCAGCAACCATTCCTGATTCAAATCTGGAAATTAGACGTTTTTCAATAGCAGGAATTGATTTTGGTGGTCTATCAGATGTTAGAACAATTTGTTTATCACTTTGTTGTAGTTCATTAAAAGTATGGAAAAATTCTTCCTGGGTTCCATCTTTTCCACCCATAAACTGTACATCATCAATTAATAATAAATCAACTTTACGATAAACATTTTTAAATTCTTTAGCTTTACCGGTGTGAACTGCTTGAATATAATTATTAGTAAATTTTTCACTAGTAGTATATAAAACTTTATTAGTTTGTTTTATTATTTCATTACCAATTGCCTGAAGTAGATGTGTTTTTCCTAAACCAACACCACCATAAATAAAAAGCGGGTTATAAGACTTTCCTAGGTCTTTAACTACCGCTTGACAGGCTGCATAAGCTAATTCATTCCCTTTACCGACTATAAAAGTTTCAAATAAATATTTTGGATTTAAACCGAATTTTCCATTAGTGTTATTTTTATTAATATTAATATTTATTTTTTTATTTTCTGGTACTGATTCTTTTTCAATACCTAATATTTTTTCATTTGAATTATTAACTTTTTTTAATTCTACTTTATAAATTACTTCATTTATTTTTTTTTCTGTTATTCTTTCAAGAGAACTTAATATATTTTTATGATATTTTTCTTCTAACCATTTTTTTACAAAAGCGCTTGGAACACCAATAACAACTTTATCATCATTAATTGAATCAAGAAAAGTGTCTTTAAACCATGTATTGAAATTTATCCTTGATAGGTTAACTTCAATTTCTCCTAAAACTGCTTCCCAAATTTGATCATTATTCATATAAAAGTAATTTATTTTCTTTTTATATTATAGAGAATAAATATAGAATAAACAAGGGTGGTATATGTTCAAAAGATGTTAATAAAAAGGGGATAAGTTTTGAAATAATGGTTTTATAAAAGATTGACCAATAAAAATAATCGTGATAATCTTATTTTAGTTTAAATAGTAATAGATATATATGCCGAAAAGAACTTATCAGCCTAATAATAGAAAAGCCCAAAAAAAGCATGGATTTAGAAAAAGAATGAGTACTCAAGTGGGTAGGGCGATTATAAAAAAAAGGCGACAAAGACAAAGAAAGAAGTTAACTAAATAATCATTTGGCAAATGTTGCCCCAAAAAAATCGACTAAAACTAAATAGCGATTTTTCTAAATTATTTAAAACCGGCCATAGTAATTATGGGCGGTTTATTGGAGTGAAAATAAAAGAAAATAATGAAGAACTAAATAAGTATGCCGTTGTAGTAAGCAATAAAATAAATAAAAGTGCTGTTAGAAGAAATTATATTAAGAGAAAAATAAAAGAGAAAATAAGAGAAATAGATAAAAGTTGTAAAAAAGGATTTAATTGTGTTATTATAGTTTTATCAGATATAAAAGAAGATGATTATTTAGAAGTAAAAAAAGAAATAATTAAAATTTTTACTAAATTAAAAATTATAAATTAAAATGAAAAATCCATTTCGATATTATCCGCGTTATCTAGTAATTTTTATTATAAAAATATATCAAAAAACATTATCTTTTGACCATGGACCACTTAAATTATTTTACCCCCATGGCTTATGCCGTTTTGCGCCAACTTGCTCTGAGTACGGTATTAAAGCAGTAGAAAAATACGGTATTTTTAAAGGTGGTTTTTTAACTGTTAAAAGAATTATAAAATGTAATCCATTTAATAAAGGTGGCCACGATCCTGTGCCTTAATCAAATCTATATGATACAATTTATTCTGCAAATATTTCACGTCTTATTTTTTCAACCAATTTTAAATTTATTAGTTTTTCTTTATAGTACAATATCTTTTCAAGATTTAGGTATAGCTATAATTCTTTTAACTATAATTATTAAAGCTGTCCTTTTCCCTTTATCTAAAAAATCAATAAAAATTCAAAAGTCAATGCAAGAGATTCAGCCAGAAATTGAAGAAATAAAGAAAAAATATAAAGACAATAAAGAAGAGCAAGGGAAAGCTTTAATGCAGTTATATAAAGATAAGAAAGTAAATCCATTCTCTTCATGTTTACCCCTTTTAATTCAACTTCCCTTCTTAATCGCTGTATTTAGAGTATTTCGTAGTGGAGTAGATGAAAACTTAGATTTAGTTTATCCATTTTTAAGTGATTTTCAACCTGAAAGTATAGATTATTTAGCTTTTGGTTTTTTTAATTTAGAAACACCAAGTATTGTAATGGCAGCATTAGCAGCCGGTGCTCAATTTTGGCAAGCTAAAATGATGTTGAAACGAAAAAAGAAAACAAAAGTAGTTACAAATTCTGATGATAAAGAAAATAAATCGGAAGGTATGGCAGAGATGATGAGCAAACAAATGCTTTATTTCATGCCTGTTATTACTATTATAATTGGTTCACAACTACCCGGCGGTTTAACTCTTTATTGGTTAGTAGTAACTTTATTAACAGGACTACAACAGCTCTATATATTTAAACAAACTAATCAAAGTGAAGAAATAAAAAAAGCATAAATTTATCTAATATTAAATAAAAAATCCACGTAATTAGTGGATTTTTTTATTTATTCAAAATTATAATTTAAAAAAGCCGGTTCTTTCCTACAATAACATTTAATTTATTTTTAACTAAACTAATATTAGTAGGTAAATTAATAGATTTAGCATTATCAAGTGTTAGTTGAGCATCTCCATTTACTTTTACTTGGTCACATTGAAAATAACTTAAATCATTATTTTTACCATTGATTAAAATTTTTACTTTTTCCTTATTAAAATTAAAATCTTTATTTAATAATTGCGGGTTGTCATTAAGGTTGTAGATGTTTAAATGATTTTTTTCTTTTATTTCTATCTTAAAATCATTAATATCAAGGCCTATTTGTGGTTTGATAATTTCTGCTTTATTAATAAAAAAAGATTTTCCAGCTAGTCCAATATTAATTTTTTCAATTCTTCTAGCTAAAATAGTGTTACAAGCCTCTTCTTCTTTTTCAATACCTAAAGATCTAGCAATAGATTGATTATCACCGATGGGTATTAAAGAAAAAAGAATATTTTTTAAAAATAAATCACTTAAACTGTCATCTACTAGGGCGCTTACCACTTTATTAGCAGTTTCATTGTTACCAACCGCAATAATATTTTTAGCTCCGTTTCTTACCTCTTGGTGGACTAAAGAATTGATATTTTTTATTGAACCTAAGCGAATTATTTTTCCATTAAGTCCTAAGTCTGTAAGTCTAATTTCAATTTTATTAAGAACTCGATTGTAACGGCTTTTATTTAAAAAGTCGTCATAAACAAAAAGATTCATAACTTAATTTATTTATTACTACTATTTTGTTCAGGTGTTTCCGGGTTTTTCTTTTCTTTTTCTTTGGGGTTTTCGGAATTAATAGTCATTTGACCTTTAACTAGAGCGCCCCTAGAGATTGAAATTTCTCCACACTCTACATCGCCAACAATTTTAGCTTTTTTTCCAATTGATAGGTAATTTTTAACTTTTAAATTCCCCTGAATTTCACCATTAATAATAGCTTCCTTAGCTTCGACGTTGGCAGTTACCTTTGCTTTTTCACCGATCAATAAATTAGCGGCAGTTTTAAGAGATCCATCTAATTTTCCCTCAATTATTACGTTTCCTTGACCATTAAAATTCCCTTTTACCTTTATTGAGGCGCCAATAATTGTTTCTGCATCCTTAAAATTTTCTAATTTTTTTTCTTTATTAAACATAAATTTAATAATCATCTATTTAAGTAGATGTTAATTATTATTAATAATTTTATACTAATATTATTATATTTTAAATAAAGGATTTTGTAAAGACTATTGAAAAAAATATTTAAATAATATATAGTAATTATATTAAACCCATCAGGTCCCCATAGTTTAATGGATAAAACAAGAACCTCCTAAGTTCTAGATCTAGGTTCGATTCCTGGTGGGGACACAAAAAAAGATATTTGTCAATATTATAACAGTAATATGCACAATATGTTCCTCAAGGAACATTTATTGAGGGCCATTAGCTCAGTTGGCTAGAGTGCTTCCATGGCATGGAAGAGGTCAAGGGTTCGAGTCCCTTATGGTCCACAAGTTTTTTAAATTATGTTCCTTAAAGAACATTTATTAATATAATATATCACTTAATAAAAAATTTATATTAACTTTAAAATTGAAAATAATTTAGATATGTTCCTCAAGGAACATTAGCTATTATAAACTTAAGTCTAAATAAACGTGGACTTATATATTAAAATAAAAATATGTACGATTTAATAATCATTGGTGCAGGACCGGCTGGTCTCTCAGCCTCAATCTATGCAACTAGACGAGAATTATCAACATTAATAGTTAGTCGAGAAATTGGTGGACAAATTATATGGGCAAATGAAATTGAAAATTATCCAGGTTTTAAAAATATAAGCAATTTTGATCTTATAATGCGCTTAAAAGAGCATGCTTTAGCTTTTGGAGCTCAATTAGCAGAAAAAGAAGTTGAAAAAGTAATCAAAAATTCTAATAATTCTTTTACAGTAGTAACAAATGATAATGAATATAAAGCCAAAACAATTATATTGTCACTAGGCTTAATTCCAAAACAGCTTAAAATATCCGGTGAAAATGACTTTAATGGTAAAGGAATCTCTTATTGTGCTAATTGTGATGGACCTTTTTATAGGAATAAAAGGGTGGCGGTTGTTGGCGGAGGAAACTCCGCTTTTGATGCAGCTGAAGTTATGTCTAAAATTGCTGAACAAGTTTATATTATTAATCGTTCAGAAAATTATAAAGCCTTTGAAGCACTTGTTAATAAAGTAAAAAAGATTGAAAATATTGAAATAATAAACAACGCAATCCCTAAGGAAGTAAATGGTAATAATAAAGTAGAAAAGCTAATATATACGGACAAAAATACTAATAAAGAGGGAGAATTAAGTCTTGATGGAATATTTATTGAAATTGGGCGAAAAGCTAACACAAAAATAGTTGATCATTTAATAGAAACTGATGATTTTGGGCAAATAATCGTAAATAAAGACAAAATGACAAAAACATCTGGTTTGTTTGCCGCTGGCGATGTAGTTAGTGGTAATTTTAAACAAATTCCAATCGCTAGTGGTCAAGGGACTGAAGCTGCATTGGCTGCTTATCAGTTTATACAAGAAAATGAAAGCTAATTTTGGCTAATATTAAATAAATTTATGATTTCTGTTATAATTCCTACTTTAAATGAAGAAAAAAAATTATCAAATATATTAAATGATCTCAAAAATCAAGATTTCCTAAATTATGAAGTGATTGTGTCAGATGGTAATTCTAAGGATAAAACTCAATTTATAGCTAGACAAAATAATTGTAGATTAGTTGTTAGTGATATTAATAGCCCTGCCCATCAAAGAAATAAAGGAGTAGAAGAAGCAAAATACCTAAATTTATTATTTTTAGATGCAGATAGTCGAATTCCAAGAAATTTTTTAAAAAATGCTTACAATGAGTTTATAAAACGAGATTTAGGAGTTGCCAGCTTTTATTTACGTTTTAATTCAAAAAAGTTTATTTATAAAATATATAATTTTTTATATAATTCCTTTTGCTTTGTTTTTCAGTATTTTAAACCTCTGTCAGTTGGAGCAGCGATTATGGTAAAAAAAGAAAAACATAAAAAAATCAATGGTTTTGATGAAACAATTTATGTAGGGGAAGATCACGAATATGCTAGGCAAATTAAAAAAATTGCAAAATTTAGAATGTTAAAGTCCACTTTTTTTTATTTCTCCCCCAGACGTTGGGAAAAAGAAGGCCATATTAAATCACTTTTAAAAATATTTAAAATGTCACTGTATATGACCTTTTATGGACCAATTAGAAAAAAAATTGTTGATTATGAATTTGGAGATTTTAATAAATAAAAAAACAGTCTAAATTTAGACTGTTTTTTTATGATGAGCGGGTAAGCGGAATCGAACCGCCATCTTCAGCTTGGAAGGCTGACATAATAAACCATTATACGATACCCGCAGATAAAAACATTATATATTAGTTATTTTTTCTAGTCAATTGTTTTTTAAAAATTGCTGTAAATAAAATTATTAATGCAAAAACAGCAGTTATTATAGAAAATATTTGTGGCCAGCGTAATATAAAAATTTCAGGCGTTGGATCAAGACGAATAAATTCAAGACTAAACCTTACTACTGAATATAAAAATAAATATATAGAAAAAATAATTTTACCAAGATTATTAAGATTAATCTTATTCTTTAATTTAAAAATTAATATTAATAATATTATAAATGTAATTAAACTGCCTATACTTTCATATAAAAAAGTTGGGTGAAAATATTCATATTGAATAAATCCAGCTACTCGATTTTCAATACTTATGGGTATTGCCCATGGTAAGTTTGTAGGTAAGCCATATAATTCTTGATTAAACCAATTACCAAAACGACCAATAGCTTGACCAAGAGCAAGGCCAGGTGCAATAACTGCACTTAGTCGCCAAAAATTAAGATTTCTTCTTTTTGCAAAAAAATATAAATAAATTAAACCAAAAACTATAGCTCCATGAATTGCTAAACCACCCTCCCATATTTTAAAGATAGCTAATGGATTGGTAAAATAGTAATTCCACTCTAAAAAGACTTCATATACTCTAGCACCAACAATTGCCCAAATAATTAACCAAAAAGCTAGATCATTTAAATCATCTTTTTTAAGTTGAAAATATTTTGATAGTTTTAAGATTAAAAAATAAGCAAGAGTAATTGCAATTGCAATTACTAGTCCATACCAATATAGAGTAATTGGTCCAATTTCCAGAAGTATATTTGATGGTTGCCAATTATGAAGAATGTGAAACATAAATTTGTGCGAACGGAGAGACTCGAACTCTCACGGGTTTTACCCCACTTGGTCCTAAGCCAAGCGCGTCTACCAATTCCGCCACGTTCGCATTTACATTATTAGTTATAGCGTAAAATTAAATTTTAGTAAAGTCTAAAATTATGTTATAATATATAAAAATAAATATAATGTAATAAAAAAGTATGAAAAAAAATAAAAAAAGAAATTTTATTAAATTTTTTAATCAGTTAAATAATAATAATGTAGCTTTAGTAGGAGGTAAAAACGCCTCTTTGGGGGAGATGTATCAAAAATTAACCAAGGAAGGAGTTTTAGTTCCAAATGGTTTTGCCACAACCTCAGAAGCCTTTAATTATTTCCTAGAAGAAGCCGGTCTTAAAGATAAAATTAAAAAAATATTATCAGATTTAAATATAAAAGATGTAAAAAATTTAATGTCTAAAGGTAAAAAAGTAAGAGATCTTATATTAAAGGCTGATTTACCTAAAGACTTTGAGGAAGAAATTATTAAAGCTTATAGTAAACTATCTAAGGAAAATAAGGTTAAAAATGTTGATGTCGCAGTTAGATCAAGTGCTACCGCAGAAGACTTGCCAGACGCCTCTTTTGCTGGACAACAAGAAACCTTTTTAAATATTAAAGGAGAAAAGGAGCTATTATTAGCAGTAAAAAAATGTATTGCTTCTCTATATACCAATAGAGCGATCTCCTATCGTACTCACAGAGGTTTTGATCATTTTGCTGTCTCTCTTTCTGTGGGAATACAAAAAATGGTGAGAGCTGATTTAGGCTCATCAGGAGTAATGTTTACGATTGATACTGAGTCAGGTTTTGATAAAGTTGTGATGATTAATTCAATTTATGGTCTAGGAGAAAATATTGTTCAAGGTAGAGTAAATCCAGATGATTTTTATGTTTTTAAACCCACAATGTCTATTATCTCCAAAAATATTGGTTTAAAAAGTGAAAAGATGATTTATAATAAAGGTAAAAAAAGCGTTAAAAACATACCAGTTACTCATAAAGACAAAATTAAAGCTTCAATTAGTGATGAACAAGTAAAAACTTTAGCTAAGTGGGGGGTAATTATAGAGAAGCACTACAAACGTCCTATGGACATAGAATGGGCCCTAGATGGTAGAAATAATAAATTATATATAACTCAAGCTAGACCAGAAACAGTCCAAAGTCAGGCAGATACTAATTATTTAGAAAGATATCATTTACCTAAAAAAAGTAAAGTTTTAGTTTCTGGTCAAAGTGTTGGCAGTAGAATTGGAAAAGGCGAAGTTAATCGAATAATGAGTGTAAAAGATATTCATGATTTTAAAGCCGGACAAGTTTTAGTAACCGACATGACTGATCCTGATTGGGAACCAATTATGAAAATTGCTTCTGCGATTGTAACTGATAAAGGAGGTAGAACTTGTCATGCTGCTATTGTTTCTCGGGAATTAGGTATTCCATGTATCGTAGGAACAAATAATGCCACCAGAATTTTAAAAGGTAAACAAAAAGTAACAGTTAGTTGTGCTCAAGGAGAAGAAGGATATGTATATAAAGGTGAATTAGATTTTAAAGTTAAAAAAGATAATATTAAAAAATTACCTAAACCAAAAACAAAGATAATGATGAATGTGGGTGATCCAGATATTGCTTTTGCTAATGCAAAATTACCTAATGATGGTATAGGTCTAGCTCGTTTAGAATTTATAATTAACAACTACATTAAAATTCATCCATTAGCTTTAATTAATTATAAAAGATTAAAAAATAAAGTAGCTAAAAATAAAATAACTAAATTAACTGCTGGTTATAGCGATAAATCACAATATTTTGTTGATCGTTTAGCTTATGGAATCGCGATGATTGCATCATCGGTATATCCTAAAGAAGCAATAGTCAGGTTGTCAGACTTTAAAACTAATGAATATGCTAATTTAATAGGAGGAACTGCTTTTGAACCAGAAGAAGCTAATCCAATGATTGGATGGCGAGGTGCAAGTCGGTATTATTCGCAAGAATTTATAAAAGCTTTTAGGTTAGAGTGTAAAGCGCTTAAAAAAGTTAGAGATGAAATGGGATTAAAAAATGTAAAAATAATGGTACCTTTTTGTCGAACTGTCGAGGAGGGAAAAATGGTCTTGAAAATTATGAATGAAGAAGGCTTAAAAAGAAAGAAAAACGGTTTAGAAATTTATGTTATGGCTGAATTACCGGTAAATATAATACTGGCAGAAGAATTTGCTCAAATATTTGATGGGTTCTCAATTGGGTCAAATGATTTAACCCAATTAACTTTAGGAATAGATAGAGATACGGGACCAAATTTAAGTATAGTCGGTAAATCTAATGAAAAAAATCAAGCGGTTAAAGAGTTGATAAGTCAATTAATCAAAAAAGCTAAGAAAAAGAAGAAGAAAGTAGGAATATGCGGACAAGCGCCAAGCGACTTTCCAGACTTTGCAGAATTTTTAGTTAAAAACAATATTGACAGTATTTCCCTAATACCTGATTCAGTTTTAAAAACAATATTGACGGTTGATAAACAAGAAAAGAAAAATAAAAGTAAAAGTTTTCTGTCTCTATTTTTCTAAATATAATTTAAGATAACAAAAAATCCTGAGAAATATCAGGATTTTTTATTTTTAAAACTAAATATATTAGTTTATGTGTTGTACGATTTCAATTCTTGCTCGCCTTACACCAAACTCAATTGCATCTTGTTTTTCTAACATCCAAATATCAACTCTACTAGGATATCTTTTATTCATGCGGTCACGAACAATAAAAATTCTATCACCAAAAAGCTCAGGTATCTTTACTTTAGTGCCAAATTTCAAAAAGTTGGCTGCAATTGTGTCTTCAACTCCATGATTGCAAACATTAAAGCCATTAGCAGTAATACAGGGCTGATCATTGGTTTGCTCAGGTAGTGAATTATAAGCAGTAAGCGTATGAACACTAGAGCTAATAATAATTTCTTCCTCAATTTTTTCATCAACAATTACCTCTTTCTCTTCAACAACCTCTTCTTTAGCTATAGCATAATGAGTATTTTCAAGATGATGGCTGTTTATATAGTTTAAAACAGATATATCAACCTGTTTGCTTTTAGATATACCAGCTAATTTAATATTATTTACTTCACTGGCAACAGCTTCATTAGCTAATTGAGGTGAAAAAAATAATAAAAATTGAAAAACACAAGCAATTACTAAAAATATAATCGATTGAGGTTTCCTTCCAAAAGGAATTACTTCTTCTAACATTTTTTCTATTTTCATATTTTAAATAAAAAATCCCGCTATATTAACAAGCGGGGGATTTATAACCTCAATTTATAGCATTAAGTTTTAAATATGTCAACAATAATCTGTGGAAAACATTATTGACATAAATAAAAAAAGATGATACTATAATATGATGTCAAAATCGTACATTTAAAATTAAAAAAAATATTAACCAAAAAGGAGGACATATCATGAAAAAGTCAGTAATTTTTTTAATCATTGCAATTGTGTTTATTACCACCTCATCTTGCCAAAGTTACAGGCGAGGCGTCCAGTTTCACTCCGGTGATAAAAATACCTCTGTTATTGATGACCAGATGTCTCTGACAGAGGAAAAGAAAACTGAGTATCAAATAGAACTCAGGAGGTTAAAAAGAGAAAGAGGCAACTTGATTAACTCAAGCAAAGACGAAAATCTCTCTGAAATAAAACGGCTGGAAAATGCAAAAAAAAGGCTGGAGCATCAATTAAAAGATCTCCAAAACAACCCGCAAAAATTTGAGGGAGATCGCCTTTTGAGTGAAATTGAGGACTTAGAGTCTAAAATTTCACAAAAAGAAGAAAGACTTCAAAGCCTTTATGAATCAAGCAATTACCCGAGTGAGGCTAAGGTGCTTGACGAAAGGATTTCTGAAGTTGAAGATCTCTTGTTTGACCTTCAACTTGCTGAGGATAAAATGATTGTTCGTATGAACAGTCAAGACGAGCTTGACTATTTCCAGGGAGATATACGCAACGGTCAAGAGGCCGCCAATGCGTATATGCTCATGAAATGGGTGTCTAGCGATGGTAATAAAATTAATGATTCTTCTCAAAGTAATTTTGAAGGGATAATTATTAATGAATACCATCAATCAGTAACCGCAGTAATAAAGCATAGTAATGGTTACAAAATACTTCTTAGACTAGAGCCTAAGTCTGAAGAGGTAATAAAATTACCTTTTCCAGGTGAGTACATATCATATTTTGAGGGTAACTTTGGCCGATCAAATTATGTCAGTCATAATGTTACTCCAACCGGAAAAGTATTAGCTAATGACAGAGAGTATGACTTTCTGTTAATTAAGCATCGATACTAGACGAGCAAAAAAACAAAAGCGCTAAAAATATTTAGCGCTTTTTTTAAAATCTTTATATATTTTAAATTATGGTCCTCCACTTGCTCCTCCTCCACTACCCATGCCAAATCCAGCAAACATCTCAAGTTGGTTGAATACAAACCAGGTAATCGCATAGGCAGCTAAGACTATAATTAACCCAATAACAGCATCTTTTAGAGACTTTGAGGCTTTAGTAACTGTTTCTTGGTTTCCTCCAGCAGTCATCCATTTAAAGCCAGCTATAATAACTAAAATAAGGAAAATAGTTGCCAGGAATGATAAAACTAATTGAATTATAAAGCCAATAGTTACTCCAATTGGCACATTGCTAACCCCGGCTCCCTCTCTAACGTTTCCGACATGGCTATCCATTATTTCCCCTAAACTACCATTACTTTCTGCCTTAAGAAATATTGTTGGAAAAAACAATATGTTTATAAAATAAAATAATTTAGCTAAAATTTTCATATATTTAAATATTACTTAACCAAAGATTAACAATTATACCCCATATACCCCAAGAGCTAACTACTATGATAAGGCCTATAATTGCTTGGGTTAAAATGGATTTTGCTTTAGCAACTTCTTCTTCGTTTCCTTGAGCAGTCATCCAGCGAATACCGGAATAAATAGATAAAGCAAGAAAGATAACTGATAAAAGACCTAAAACGCCATTAATTAATAAAGCAACAGTATCCATAACTGTGTTAGTGTCAGTATCAGCACTATATGGACCATCATCACCAGAAGCAATATTTTCTAGAAAAGACATAGGTCCTTGATTATCTGTTACTTCTTGCTGTCCAAAAACAAAAAACGGGAGGGTTAAAAAAATAATAATAATCAATAAGGCAAAAAAGTTGAGAGTGATTATGTTTTTCATAGTATGTTAAAATTGATTAATTATTTGTAAAATTAAAGCCCAAAAACCCCAAGAGACAGCGACAATAAAAATTCCAATAATACTTTGTTTTAAAGCTGACTTGGCTTTAGTAACTTGTTCTTCATTACCAGCAGCGGTCATCCAGCGAATACCGGAGATAATAGTTAAAATTACAAAAACAACTCCTAGTATTGAAAGTAGCGCGTTTATTAAAGTACTAACAATACCAGATAAAAGATCATCTTCTTCGACAGGATCAGTTTTAAAGCCACTTTCCTCAGCTATTTCTTCAACGGTTGAGCCTTCCCCAAAAGAATCTTGTAAACTTCTTGTTTCATTTGTTTGATTTAGATCATCTTGATCTTCATTGTCTTGAGAAAAAGCAAGGATGGGAAAAAATAAAAAAAGACAAGAAAGTAGTGTTAAAATTATTTTTTTATTATTTTTAAACATAAAGTTATTCGATTTGACTGACGGGATCTTGCCAGGTTATATCAAGGATAAATTCAAGAATTAAATAAGTAATAGCATAAGCTGCAACTACAATAATTAAGCCAATTAAAGAATCAATAATTATTTTTTTAGCTTTATTTACTTTCTCATCATTTCCCTGAGCTAACATCCAATTTATACCACCATATATGATAAGAATCATAAAAATAACTCCAACTAAACTAAGAACTAAGGTAATATTTCTAGATAAAGTTTCTTCTATTGTATTTTCCTGAGATTCTAAATCGTAACCAGCAGGTCCAGCGGTGTCACTTAAACCGCTATCATCTATAAAATCATAAGCAAAAACAGAAGTAGTAAATGAAAAAATAATTATAAAAAGGGAGACAATAAGATATCGCATAAATTATTTTAATTAATCAGTTGCTCGCCAATAAAAGAGGTTATAACATAAGCCCCTAAAACAACAATTAAACCTAAAGTTGCATTAATCATTAAACTTCTAGCTTTTTTAACTTGTTCTTGATTACCTCCGGCTGTCATCCAAGTTAAGCCAGCATAGATCATTAATATTAAAAATAACACACCTACAAAAGATAAGATAAAGCCAACAATTTGGCCAGTTCTGGTTTGTAAAAAATTATCTTCTTGTTCATCAACTTGATCTTCAAAAGGATCAATGTGTCCAGCGGTTGTATTTAAACCATAACCAGAATCAGCAGGATTTTCACTTAAAGCCATATTTCCATTAAATAAAAATAAAGAGAAGATAAAAATAGGAAATATTAATTTTAAAAATTTGAAATTCATAAATATAAAACTAAGGCCAAGTCGTTATATCTGCAACTTGAGTTATAACAAATGTGCTGATTCCCCATGAAAGTAAAATAATAATTAAACCAATCAAACCGGCTATTAAAATCTTTTTTGCTTGACCAACTTGCTCTTGATTACCACCTGAAGTCATCCATTTAAAGCCACCAACTAAAACAACAACAACAGAAATAATACCTAAAAAAGTTAAAACCAAATTTATTATTTTAACAGTAACTACCCTCGGGTCTTCGTTGCTAAGATGAATATTTCCTTCTTCAATCATATCAGTACCAAGTCTATCTGCTAGTACTAAGGTAGGGGTAATTAAAAAAACTAAAAAAGAAATTATTAAAATTAATTTAGATATTTTATTATTTAACATAATTTACATATAACACTGCCTGAGGCGCCAATTTTGATGCCCCAGACAGTGGTTCCCAACTAAATTATTTGAGAACCATTGATTTATTGAGCAAGGTCAGGGATTGTTGTTAAAACCCAAGTACTAATACCCCAAGCTAGTAGAACAATCACTAAACCAATTAAACCTCCTATTAATAATTTTTTAGCTGCTCCAACTTTTTCTTCATTTCCACCGGCGGTCATCCATTTAAAGCCACCAATTAAGACAATCACAACTGCTACTAAACCTAAAAAGGATAGCACTAGGTTTATAATACCAACAGCTGCACTCCTTGGTTCTACATTTCCATCTAATTCTAAGTTACCCATTGCTGGATCATTAATGCCATAAGGATCATCACTTTGAGCATTAGAAATGGCTGGTGCTAATAGTAAAGCAAATAGAGACATGACTAACATTCCTTTTATTAATTTTTTAATCATAATTCACCACCTTTCTAGTATTAATTTTTTTATATTAAAATTTTAACATATTATTTAAAATATAACAATAAAAATTAAAAAATAAAATAATAAGTATGTTATAATAATATTAACTTATATTAAATTTATGAATTTTAAAAAAATATTATTATTTATTTTAATTTTAAGTGTTGTTTTTTATTTATTTTCATTATTATTAAATAACTCTTATTCATATTTAGACCCAGATTTAGGTTGGCATTTTAAGGTAGGTGAAGATATTTTAGAAAAAGGTGATGCACCAAGACTTAATCACTATAATTTTACATTACTTAATGAATCCTGGATTGATCATGAATGGTTAATGGAAGTTTTAATGTATTCAATATATGATTTTTCTTATTTATCACTACATTTATTTTTTGTTGTTATAGCTCTCTTAGCTTTTTTTATAGCCATAATTCCAACTCTAAAAGAATATAAATATAGACCAGCAGTTTTTTTTGCTGCAGCTTTACCCTTAATTTTTGGTATATATATTTCAACTCCTCATTTAGGTTTGCGACCTCAGGAATTTGCTTTACTTTTTACTTCTATTTTGCTTTTAATAATTTATAATTATGAAAAAAAAGTAAATTGGAAGTATTTATTTATTTTACCCATATTATTTTTTGTTTGGGCTAATTTACATGGTAGTTTTATTTTAGGTTTAGGGCTTTTATTTGCTTGGTTTTTTATAAAAGTTATATTTTTTAATAAGTATTTTTATAAATTATTTAATAAATTAAAATTGCAAGCAGGCAGACAATTAGAAACAAAGGAAAGAAAAATATTTTCTTTATTTTTAGTGATTACAATAATTTTTACTCTCCTAAACCCCTATGGCTTTGATCTGTATTTATCTCTTTTTGAGTATAGTAATACTTACTATTTAAGCAATATTGCTGAGTGGTTATCGCAATTTTCTTATCCATTTAAATATAATCAATTATTATATCTAACAATTAGCTTGGCAATGGTTTTAATATTTATATTTTTTGAACCAGTAAAAAAAAGAGGTAAATTGAATATTTGGTCTTTATTTATATATTTTTTCTTTTTAATTTTAGCTTTTAAGTCCCGAAGACACTTTCCTTTGTTTGTTATTGTTAATTTAGGTTTTTTTACTCAAATTCTTCTTTTTTATGGACAAGAATTCAAAAAGTTGAAACCCCCGAAGTTTTTATTTATTATAAATTCCTTTATTGTTATTATAATCACTATTCTTTTATCTTTTAATTATTTTAAAACTATAAATTGGCACCAAGATCCTTTTAATAATTTTTGTTATAATTACCCTTGCGAGGCGGTTTCATTTATGAAATCAAGCGATGATTTAAAAGACCTGAATCTATATAATCATTATGGCTGGGGAGGTTATATGATTTGGATGTATCCAGAAAAACTATTATTTATCGACGGTCGAATGCCACATTACCCTTATAATGATATAAGTATATTAGAGGAATACAATAAATTTAAAAGTGAAGATGAAAAGCAAATAGAAAAAATGATTGATAAGCATGAAATCGAATTATTTTTGCTCAAATCACACTTTAGAGAAATTGAATTTAAAGCTTGGGAAAATTTTTTGTTTGGCTTTAATGATGAAAATATTATCTATAGAAACAACTTAATTGACTATTTAAATCAATCAACTAGTTTTAAAAATATTTATGAAGATAAAACAGCTATAATATTTAAAAAAATTAATTAATTATATGCAAGTATTAATATGTTTGCCAATAAAAGATGAAGAAAAGATATTGAGAAAAAATGTAGAGATATTAATGAGTTTTTTAAATAAAAAAAACTGGCCTTTTACTTACCAAATAGCCTTAATGATTAATGGATCAACTGATAAGTCAAGAAGTATCGCAGAAAAATTGTCTGAAAAATATAAGAATGAATTAAAGGTTTTAGAAATAAAGGAGGGGGGTAAAGGACGGGCAATAAAATACTGTTTTGATAGCTTTTTAGATAAAGATGTTTTGGTTTACATGGATGCTGATTTGGCCGTGTCACTAGAAAATTTAAAAGACTTAATAATGCCAATTGTTAAAAATGAAGCTGATTTTGTGTTAGGTTCACGTATGCTTAAAAATTCAAAAACAAATCGCAGTATTTATAGAAGCTATACATCTAATATATATAATTATCTAACTAAAATTTTGTTTAGTCATAATTTAACTGACTTTCAATGTGGATTTAAGGCAATTAAATCAAATGTATATAAAACTATAAGACCGCAATTAAAACACGATTCATGGTTTTTTGACACTGAATGGATAATTTTAGCTTTATCTAATAATTTTAAACTTAAAGAAGTAGCGGTAAATTGGCAAGACAATCGTTATATTAAAAGAAAGAGTTCAGTTATGACTATAAAGTTAGGTTTAATTTTTTTTAAAAATTTAATTAAATTAAAATTAAGAAATAAAAAACCTACTAATTAAATTATTAGCAGGTTTTTAGTAATTTTTTATTTGGGAATATATTTATCAAAACTTTTCTTTTTTTCGGCATCTTCTTTTCTTTTTGGGATTTTTCTAAGATGTTTAATAAGAAAATAAAGCCAGGTAACTATTAAAGCAAACCAAAGTATAAGCCAAAACCTAGCTGAAAGAAAAGGTACTTCTTGCCAACTAAAAAAGAATAATAGTAAACCTATCATTAAATTACTAGCAGAGAAATCATAAAACCTACGCCAAAATGATCGATAAATTTTCCTTTTTCTTTTAAAATAAAAAGCAAAAGCAGATAAAATTAGAAATATAACTAAAACTCCTAAAAACAAGGAATTAAAAATTTCTAGCATAGCTGGTGGTCTTAAATTAAGCCAAAAAGACCAGGTTAAAAGATTGTTCATAATTATAATTTATTAAATATTAAAGCAAAATGGTACGGTCCAGGATTAAACTCTTCAATTAATTTTAGACCTAATTTAGGAGCTGTTTCTTTTACAGCTTCTGGGTTTACTCGCCTATTGGGCTCTGGCCCTAAAGGAGAAGCGGTTAATTGCCAATCAACTATTAGCAATAGACCATTTGTTTTTAACATTCTAATTGCTTCTTGTAAAATTTCTTTTCTGTTATTTGATTGGTTTAATACATTTACGATTAAGACTATATCAAGAGAAGAAGAGTTAATTTTAGTTCCCTTAAAAATCTCTAAGTCACTCCAAATCGCTTTAACTTGTTTTAAATTGTGTTCCCAGGCTGACTTTTTTACATCTTCCACTGTATCTTGCAAAATGTCAACCGCGTAAACCAAACCATTATCACCTACTCTTTCTGCTAAAGGTTTTACAAAATATTCAAATTTACCGCATCCCAAATCAGCTACTTTAAATGATTCTCTAATTTTTAATTTATTTAATATAAGGTTTATATCAAATAATTGATTATTATTTTTTTTCATATTATTCAACTAATATTTGTTTTTCAATGATATTTTCTTGGCTATACTTTTTTTGAGAAATAATAACTATTTCATTAATACCTTGTTTTAAATCAATGCCGGTAGAGAAATTTCCGTTATTTTCTAAAAATATAGTTTTTCCATTTATAGTTAATTTTGCACTAGGATCGGTTTTGCCAGAAATATTGATTTTTTGTTTTTCAATTGTGATATTGTCTTTTGGTTCATGGATAACTAACTCCGGCATTTCCCGGGCTTTTAAAAGGTAAAAAGATAAATAAGAAAAAAAAGCTAAAATAATTAAAACCAATAAAATATTGCGAATTATTTTCGGAAAAACTAGAAAATTTTTACGTTTTATCTGTTTTTTAGAAAAAGGATTATTTTGTGGATTTTCTAATGCAAAGGGTGTTTTATTTAATATTTCTTCGGGATCAATTTGTAAAAATTGAGCATATTTTTTTATAAAATTTTTCCCATATAATCCAGAAGGTAGGACAGAAAAGTTTTCATTTTCCATGGCAATTAAATAATCTTGTTTAATGCCAGTTTTATAAGCTGCTTGTTTTAAATTTAAATGAAGAGAGTTTCTAGCTTGCCTTAATCTTTCACCGGCCTTTTCTTCAATGTTGATTTTCTTTTGTGTAAAAACTGGTGTCATATTTATATATTAATGAAACTTCCATCCCAATCTACATTTAAAGCGCTCAATACAAAACTAATTATTAAAAAACTTGTGAATACAATAATTAAGCCAATAACAGCAGCTTTAATAATTCCCTTAGCTTTGTTTACTTGTTCTGTGTTGCCAGATGAAAGCAAAAACATAAGTCCACCATAAATAAAAAATAGCAAAGCTAAAGATCCAACAAAACGTAAAATTAGATCTGAGGCTCTTATTATCAACTCAACAAAATCATTAAGCTTATAATCACCAGTTTCATAAGCAGAGCCGTTTTTTCTTTCTGGTGTTATTAATGATTGTGCACTACTAATATTTGCTATAAATAAAAATAGATAGGATATTATTAGCTTGACACTATATTTTATAATTTTCATATTTATCTAATAGTTTGATTTACTCTTGATGCACCTGTATTTAAAATATTAATTAATTCTTCTTCTGTATTTAAAGCATCTTTAACCATGGTCTTTATAGCAGTTTCTGCAGACTCTGGATTTCTACCTCTATACCAACTATCTGCAGTTAATAATTGATCAATAAAAACTCTTATTTCTTCATTTTCTTGACTTTGCCTATCAACTAATGAGCGAAGAGCTGTTGGCCTATTAGTACTTTCTAAATAACTAGTTACTTGTTCTTCTTGGGTAGCAAATTTAATAAAGTCCCAAGCTTCGTTTATATGTTCACTTTTATGGGAAACTACTTCTACCCAATAATTAGCAAAATTAATACTGTAGGGGCTGTTTTCAATTTGTGGTAATTTAGATACGGAAAAGTTTAAACGTGGTGATAAAGATTTTATAGTATCTAAGTGGTATGAATAACCAAACATAATAGCAAGATTACCTTGGCTAAACATTTCTATAGAATCAGGTAAACTCTCATTCCAAGAATAAACTTCCTTATTTATACTAGCAAAATCAGTATAAAATCTTAGAGCTTCAAGTCCGGGATTGTAATCACGTCCAGACATTGCTTCTGGAATTCTTTGGAAGGTAACTTGATTGTTTCTCATCATTTCTGCACCATTTTGCATCATTAAAATTGATAAAATATCAGTAGATCTCTCAATATTATCAGCTCCTCCCATAGCTACACCTGCTTGAACAATATTTTGATTAGCATCTTGTCTAGTTAAATTGCGGACATTTTCTTGAAAAGTACGATTCCAGTAAGCTGGTGGATTTGTGATACCAGCCCGATTGAACAAATCACGATTGTAATACATTGCTAGAGTGTCAACTGAAAGTGGAAGACCATAAATTTTTCCATCATCTAAAACTACGTCTTTGGAAACAACATCTAAAAAGACGTTACTTAATTCATTTGCGCTTAAACTCGGATTTTCTCTTATTTGCGGAACTATTTCTTCTTTAATGGTGCCAACATTAACTAAATAAGCCATTCTGGTTACTGGAGGCATAGGAGCTATTTTATTTTCATATTTTTTCATCCAAGTGTTGTGAATAGAGAAAATATCTGGCCCCCTATCTTCAGCTAAAGCGTGTAAAATTTCAGTTTCATATTCATCATAACGAAGTTTTCTATAGTTAATGGTTATATTAGGATGTAGGGCGTTGTATTTTTCAATTATTTCTTGAAAATCATCTTTACCATCAAAAACACGCCAATAGTTTAAGGTAATTGGCTTCATCTTTTCTTCAGCTTCTCTGTTTGTCGTGGTTTTACAGGCAGTAGTGACAAAAAGCAAACTAAATATAAAAATAAATAGAAGGACTATTTTTTTGTTCATATAAAAATCAATTATTATTATTTGTTTTATTATTATAGCAAAAAATAATAATTAAAGTAAATAAATTTTATTTTTTGTTTTCAATTTTCATAGCTTCTTCTAGCTTTATGCTTAGCAACCTTGAAATTCCGTCACTTTGCATTGTTATTCCGTATAAAATTTCTGCTCTTCTCATTGTAGCTCGATTGTGAGTTATAATAATAAATTGAGTTTGGCTGGATAAATCTTCTAGTATTTTAGCTAGTTTTTCTGAATTAGCTTCATCTAAGGCAGCATCAACTTCATCTAAAACTACAAACGGAGAAGGATTAACATTAATAATTGCACAGATTAAAGCAATAGCAGTTAATGCCCTTTCTCCACCAGAAAGCATAGCAATTGATTGAATTTTTTTGCCTGGTGGTATGGCGTGTATATCAATTCCGGATAAACCTAGAGCACTTCTTTTTCGCCATTTTTTACTTTTATTGTTTTTATCATCATCTTCGCCTTCTTCTTTTTCCTTTTGTTTGATGATTTGAGCCTGACCACCACCAAATAAAATAGTGAAGTATTGATTAAATTTTTCAGCAATAACTTTAAATTCTTTTTCAAATCGTGATTTTATCTGTTCATCAAGTTGAGAAATAATTTTTTCTAAAGAATTGATAGCTTCATTTAAATCATTGGTTTGTTGAACTAAAAAATCATATCTTTCTTTAGTTTTTTGGTATTCACTTTCAGTTTCTGGATCTAAACTTCCAATTTGTTCTAATTGTTTTTTATAATTACTTATTTTTTTTAGTAATTGAGAATAATCAATTTCTTCTGGATTAATGTCTTTTACTTCTAAGGGTTTTTTAATATCAATTAAATTCAAATTCTCATTTTTAATAGTTTCTTCTAAATCTTCTAATTTAGTTTCTTGTCGTGTGGCCTCTAATTGATATTGATGTAATAATGTGTTGTTTTTTTCTATAATCGATCTTAGATCATCAGCCCTTTTTTGGTTGTTAATTAATTGTTCTTTTTCAGTCTGACGTTTATTAGCATATTCTTCTAGAGATTCTTTAATAGTTTTTATATCTTTTTCTAAAGTCACAATTTTTTTCTCAATTTTATCTTTTTGTGTTTTTAGTTCATCTTTGGAGGCAATATTTTGACTACGATTTATTTTGTCTTCAATATCTTCAATTTCTCTTTTGATATTAAAATAATTCTGTTCCAGTAATTTTATTTTTTCTTCTTTACTGGAAATTTTAAAGCGACAATCATTCAATTTTTCCTTTAATTCTTCTTTTTCCTTGTTTAATCTTTGGCTTAACTTATCTATATTTAAATTTTCTAAAAAGTCTTTTTTTTCTCTGATTTTATCTTGTAATTGAGATTTTTCCTTTTCTAGTTCATTAAATTCTTGATCGTTTAAAATATTATCTGCTTCTTTTTTAATTGTTTTTAATTGTTCTTCTAATTCTTTCTTTTTAGTTTCTTTTTGTTCTTTTTCTCTAGTTTTTTGAGATAAATGCCATTTTGTATTGTTTAAATCTTCATTTTTTCCTTGTCTTTTCTCGCTTAAGGAGATAATATCTTCTTGAGTATCTTTTATTTTTGCCAACAATTTTTCTTCATCAAAACCTACCAATTCTTTGACTTTTTCTTTAAAGTTTTGTCTGGCTTTAGTTATTAGCTCTTTAATTTTTTCTAGATTTTTTTCTTTTTCTATTTCTTTTAAATCGTTTAAAAATTGATTTATTTCTTGGTTAATAGTTTTTTTACCAATTCCTTGTTTTGATTTTTCTTCAATTTCTTGATTTAAGTGTTTTAAAGTTTCTCGCTTTTCTTTAATTGATTTATCAAAAACATTTAATTCGTTTTCTAGTTTTTCTACCTTTTTTATATAATCATCAAGATTATATTTAGATAAATCAGTATTATTTTCTTCTATGGATTGTTTTAAAGAATTTTCTGTTTCTTTGTTTTTTTGGAAGTCATAATTATTTTTTCTTTCCATTTTTGATTCCAAAACAGTATTGGTGCGAATTAATTTTTCTTGTAATTGATTTAATTCTTCCCAAGTTCTTTCTTTTTTTTCTTTATCTTTTTCTAATTGGCTAGATTCTGATTGTAATTTTTGCCAATTCGCTTTTAATTCTTCTTCTTTTTTTAATAATTGATTAGTTTTTTCTTCTTCTATTTGGTTTTTTATATCCTTTTTTTTGTTTAGTAACTCGTCTTTTTTGTTATTTAACCAAGATAGATCATAATTTCCTTGATTTTCTAAATTTAAAGAAATTTCTGTTTGAAGTTGAACTTGTTTTTTTACTAACTGATTTTTCTTCTCATGTTTTTCTTTTATCTCCTCCTTTAAAGCTTCTTCTTCAGGACTAATTGTTAATTGACTAAATTTTTTATTTTCTTCCAAGGTTTTTTTTAGTTCTTTTTCCTTCTTGCTTATTTTTTCTTCTAAGCTTAGGATTTCTTGATTTAGATTTTCTAGCTTTGAGGCATATTTATGATAGAAATGATTATAATATATATGTTGACTATTTTTTAGATCTGTTTCTAGTTTATCTCTCTTTTTAATTTTTTCTACTTGTCTAGTTAAGGTTTTTAAGCGAGGACTAATTTCAGTCAATAACATTTCTAGTTGACTTAAATTATCATAACTTTTTTCAAGCTTATTTAAAGCTCCATCTCTTTTAATTTGAAATGACTTAACTCCAGTAGCTTCATCAAAGAATTCTTTTTTTTCTGTAGCGCTGGTATTTAAGAAGTTTTCCACTAAACCTTGTCCAATAATGCTATAGGTTTTTTGTCCGATATTAGCTTTGGCTAATAAAATTTGAATATCTAAAAGACGAACTCGATTATTATTTATTAAATATTCACTGTCTCCGTTTCTAGTTAAACGGCGAGTGATAATTAATTCATCATAATCAAAAGGCGAGATTTCATTTGTATCTTTTTTTTCTCCTTTTTTGTCTTTTTTTTCGTTTTTCAAAAAGAGTGAAACCTCCGCTATTCCTAAACGACTTTTTTTATTAGAACCAGAGAAAATAATATCTTCTCCCTTTTTTCCTCTTAAGGTTTTAACACTCTGTTCCCCTAAAACCCAGCGAACTGCGTCAGCTATATTTGATTTGCCCGATCCATTGGGACCAACTATAGAGGTAATACCTTTTTTCCCATCTTTGGACTGAGCAGAGAATTCCAACTTGTTTTTATTAGCAAAAGATTTAAAACCTTGAATTTCTAATTTTTCTAAATACATAAAAAATAGTAAAACCGGAAACATGATAAGTGCCGGTAAAAATTTGTTTTTAATTATATCAATATTATAGTATAATTTTAAAAGAAAGAAAAATAATTATAAATCTATGATAATTTCAATTTCTGGATCGCAAGGCTCAGGAAAAAGCACAATGGCTAAAAAATTAGCTGCTAAGTTAAATTGGCCACGTTATTATATAGGGGCCCTTAGAAGGCATGCGGCTCTTAAAAGAGGTTTGACACTGGCTCAGTACAATAAACTAGGAGAGAAAGATTCTAAAACAGATATTGAAGTTGATTTTTATCAAAAAGAATTAGGAGAGAAAGAAGACAATTTTATTATAGAAGGTCGCACCTCCTGGTATTTTATTCCCCACTCTTTTAAAATCTACATCGATGTTGATTTAGAAATAGGGGCAAAAAGAATTTGGCAACACTTACAAAAAGATAATAAAAGAAATGAGGATGATAATTTAAATAGTTTAGATGACGTTATTGAAAGTCTAAAAAGAAGACAGGAAAGTGATAAAAGCCGGTATTTAAAATACTATAGCATTGACGTTCATGATAAAAGTCATTATGATTATATTGTTGATACTAGTAATTTAAGTATTGAGGAAGTTTTTCTAAATATATACAACAGAGTTAAAAAAGAACTAGAATCTCTTGACAGATAGATATAATGGTTATATTATAAGACAAGACTTAAGACTAAATGAGATTTAAATTTATCTCATTTTTAAATTATAATAATATGGCTGACAAAAAAGAAAATTCAACAAAAAATCAACCAGTTTCAGAAATGGATTTAAAACCTGGTATGACTGTTAGAATTTATCAAAAAATTAAAGAGTTAAATTTTAAAGGTGAAGAAAAAGAGCGTTTACAGTATTTTGAAGGCATGATAATCGCTAGAAAACATAAAAAAGAAATTGGTAGCACTATCACAGTTAGAAAAGTTTCCGATGGTGTGGAAGTAGAAAAGATTTTCCCTTTAAACTTACCAACTATTACTAAAATTGAGGTAAAAAAAATTGCTAATGTAAATAGAGCTAAGCTTTATTACCTTAAGCGTGGTTACAAGAAAAAATTAAAAGAAAAGGTTGTTAGATCCTAAAATAGCTCAAGCGGGCGGGTGGTGGAACTGGTAGACACGCAA